>ERZ772867.2479-NODE-2479-length-17758-cov-4.618483_pt1 | contig 17758 bp, 15 predicted proteins | sample MGYA00511341_ERZ772867 | MGnify/ENA primary metagenome ERZ772867 (study PRJEB29015, sample SAMEA2737707) | human gut metagenome | biome: human gut; feature: human-associated habitat; material: faeces | place: China | collected 2012 ... | reverse complement strand
TGCCGCTCCGATAGTCCTGCCCGGCGCAGCACCTGACACACCGACTCCGGCAGCCGCAGCAGCCGCAGCTTGTTTGCCACTGCCGACTGGGACTTCCCCAGCTTTCGTGCCGCCTCCTCCTGGCTCAGCCCCCATCGGCCCACCAGCTGTGCAATGGCCGCCGCCTCCTCCAGATAATTCAGATCCCGCCGCTGCAAATTCTCAATCAGAGCCAGCAGCGCCGAGTCCTCCTCCCCCACCTGTGCCACCAGACACGGCAGCTCCCGCAGCCCTGCAAGGCCCGCCGCCCGCAGACGCCGCTCTCCCGCCACCAGCTCATACACCGATCCGCTGCGCCGCACGGTAACCGGCTGCAAAACGCCGTAAACCCGGATGCTGTCCGCCAGCTCCTGCAGGGCTTCCTCGTCAAATTCCCGCCGGGGCTGGTGCGGATTGGGCACAATACGCTCCAGCGGGATATAATGGACGCGGCTGGACAGGAACTCGCTTTTTTGTGTTATTCTCATGTTGTTTTCCTCCTGTTTTGTCAGTATGCTTCCACGGCCGCCAATTGCCGCCGGTCAATACGCCCATCGACGCAGTTTTTACTGTCTGGTTTGCACCTGCCTCTGCTGTTTAATAGTAGCAATCTGCATCCATAAATTTACAGGAAATCTGTCGGGAAATTAAAAAATTCTTCCATAGATTAAAAAAACAGCCACCGGAGCGAATCCCTCCGGTGACTGTTTTCGTATTTTCCCGGCCGCTTACCGGCACAGATAGGAGACCCACCCCTCGCTCTGGCGGGTCTGCTCGATGTGCCAGCCGTCCTTTTCCAGCTGCTGCGCCACTTCCCCGGCCCGGTCATCAATAATGCCGGAGCATAGGAAAATACCGCCTTCCTTCAAAAACGGCCGCACCTGCGGAGAAAGCCCGATAATCACATCGGCCACAATGTTGGCAACCACCACATCATACGCCCCGCCGAACTCCTTCTGCAGCGCCTCATCCGTCAGTACATTGCCCCAGCGCACGGTATAGCGGTCCTTTCCGATGCCGTTCAGCCCCGCGTTTTCATAGGCCACATCCACGCACTTCTCGTCGATGTCGCAGGCAAATGCCTCTCCGGCTCCCAGCAGCAGCGCGGCAATGGACAGAATACCGCTGCCGCACCCCAGATCCAGAACCCGCTCGCCGCCACGAATATGGCTGTCCAGCGCGGCCAGACACAGGCGGGTGGTGGCATGGCTGCCGGTGCCGAAGGTCAGCCCCGGATTCAGCCGCAGTTCCGTCCGTCCCGGCACGCTGGCCGTCTCCCACTCCGGGATCACCAGCAGCCTCTCACCGATTTCCATAGGCTTATAAAACTGCTTCCAGTTGTTCTCCCAGTCGGCGTCCTGCACCCGGCTCATCGTCACATGCACCGGCCCGGCGCCCAGTGCCGCCATAGCCTCCTTCGCCTGCCCCAGAAGCCGGGCGCCGTCATCGCTGTCCTCCAGATAAAAGGTCACGCGGCACAGTCCTTTCTTTTCCTTCAGCAGGTCATCATCCACATAGTCCCAGTACTGGTGGTTGTTTTCCAGAAACTGCTGAAAGTCCCCTTCGTCGTCAATCACCAGCCCGCTGATCCCCTGATTTTCCAGCGCCATGCACAGCTCATCCAGCGCAGCAGGCACCGTATCCGCATGTATCTCCAGCCAGTTCATCGCTCTGTCCCCACGAAAAAGATGCCGATGGTATCAGGGCCGGTGTGGCTGCCGATCACAGGGCCGATAAAGTTGATGTGAATCGTCTGGGTGCCGAAGCGCTGGCGAATCTGCTCCGCCACCCCTTTGGCCTCCTCCTCGCAGTCGGCGTGGCAGATAAACATAGTCTGCTCCTCCGGATGCACGCCCAGCTTTTCAATCTGATCCAGCAGCGCCCGTATGGCTGCCTTGCGGCCCCGGGCCTTGCTGACCGGCACCAGCTTGCCCTCGCTGGAGGTATGCATCACCGGCTTGATGGACAGCATCGTGCCCAGCAGCGCCGCCGTTGCAGACACCCGGCCGCCCCGCTTCAGATAGTTCAGATCATCCACAGTGAACCAGTGGCACACGGTCAGCTTGTTGTTCTCCACCCATTTCGCAAGGGACTCGGCGTCCAGTCCGGCCCGTTTCTGCTGCACAGCCAGATACACCAGCATTCCCTGCCCCAGCGAGGCACTGAGAGAGTCGATCACATAAATCTTCCGCTCCGGGTACTGCTCTGCCAGGTCCTCTGCTGCGATAACGGCAGACTGATAGGTGGTGGACAGGGCCGAGGAAAAGCAGATACACACAATGTCCTTGCCTTCCTCCAGCACGGCCTTCATTCCGTCTTCAAACTGGCCCACATTCACCGCGGAGGTGGTGGCCGTCTCCCCCGCCCGGATGCGGCTGTAAAACTCCGCATTGGAAATATACTTTCCGTCCGGATCGTTGGGATAGTCCTTGCCCCCCATGTGAACCGTCAGGGGCAGCACCTTCAGCTCCAGCTGGCGCACCATTTCCCCGGACAGGTCGCAGCAGCTGTCCGTCATAATTACATAATCGCTCATGTTAAAAATCCTCCTTACTCTGTGGATGGGTTTATTTTCCTACACAAAACCGGGAAAAAATCGTAGCGACCAGATCTTCCCGGATGTTTTTTCCGTTCAGTTCGCCCAGTGCAGACAGGGCCTCCTCTCCGTCTGTCAGGATCACATCATCCGTCAGTCCGTTCTCCATGGCGGCCTTCGCCCGTTTCACCGCCTCCAGTGCGCGGCGAACCGCCTCCACCTGCCGTGGATTGGTCAGCAGCTGGCCGCTTGCCGGCTCCGTCTCAGGGTACAGACTCCCGATGGCCCGGCACAACTCGTCCATGCCCTCTCCCGTCCGGGCAGACAGGCTCACGCGCACCGGAAATGTCTCCGCCAGTGCCATAGCCTCCGGCTGTTGGGGCAGGTCGTTCTTGTTCACCACCGCCACGGCACGGGGACATGCTTTTGCAAGCTCCGCCGCCTGCCGGTCTTCCTCCGTCACCGGCCGGCTGCCGTCCAACACCAGCAGGGCAAGCTCCGCCCCGGCGGCGGCGTTTCTGGCCCGGTCCACGCCAATGCGCTCCACCGCATCGGTAGTCTGCCGGATGCCCGCCGTGTCACACAGCCGCAGCAGCAGCTTTCCCACCACGAATTTTTCCTCCACCGTGTCCCGGGTGGTACCGGGCACATCGGTGACAATCGCCCGGTCATACCCCAACAGGGCGTTCAGCAAAGAGCTTTTCCCCGCGTTGGGCCGCCCCAGCAGCACGGAGGGAATGCCCTGCTTCAAAATCCGCCCCCGCCGGAAGGTGGAGAGAATCCGCTCCAGCGTCTGCTCGCTATTTTCCAATGTCTGCGCCATCGTCTGCCGCTCCGGCGCCTCAATTTCCTCATCCGGGTAATCCACCGCAGCGTAAAACCGGCTCAGCACCTCCATCAGCCCATCATACGCCTGCTGTATCTGCCGGCTGATGGTGCCTCCCAGCTGTCCGGCGGCATTTCTTGCTTCCTCCGCCGTTTCTGCGTCAATCAGGTCTGCAACAGCCTCCGCCTGAATCAGATCCATCCGTCCGCTGAGAAACGCCCTCTTGGTAAATTCACCCCCTGCAGCCTGCCGCGCACCGCCTGCCAGCAAGCTTTCCAGCACCTGCTCCAGCACCACGGGAGAGCCGTGGCAGTAAAGCTCTGCCGACAGTTCGCCGGTATAGCTTCCCCCCTCGGGAAAGAGGATGCACAGTCCGTCGTCAATCACACGGCCCTCCGGGTCCAGCATGCTGCCATAGCTTGCCATCCGGCAGCGGCGGTGGGCCGCGTCTTGTGCCGATGCGGCCCGAAAGGCCCGGTCTACCGCCACGCAGGTGTCCGGGCCGGACACGCGCACAATGCCAATCGCCGACGGCCGCAGGGCCGTAGCAATGGCCGCAATGGTATCAGCCATACAACACACCTTTCTCTCTCATGATATGCCCCGCTCCCGTTTCAGCCGGCGAATATCCTCGCCAATGAAGGGCAGCAGTTGATATTCTCCCTCCAGCCGGGACCGAATCTGCGCGCCGTAACGCTCGCCCAGCTGCGCCGGCATCAGGTTGGTGCTGATAACGGTGCTCCGCCCGGACAGCAGCCGCCCGTTGATAATCTGATACAGGGCGCTCTGCACCATGGTGGTGGTCATTTCCGTGCCCAGATCGTCCAGAATCAGCAGGTCGCAGCGCAGGTATCGCTCTGTGTCCTCCTGCGCCTCCGGGTCGTCAAACGCGCGGAACTTGGCGGCTTCAAACCGGGAAAAAATCCGCATGGCCGTGTCATACACCACGGAAAATCCGTCCTCGCTGACTACCCGGGCAATACAGGCGGACAAAAAGGTCTTTCCCAGCCCCGGTGCGCCGAACAGCAGCAGGTTGCCGCTGTCACTTCCGAAGCTCTGGGCAAAGGTCCGGCAGATGGACAGATTCCGCTCCATAGTCTCCCGGGGACTGCGGCCATATTGGCCCACCTCACAGGAATACCACTCCAGATCAAAGCTCTCAAAGCTCTGGCTGCCCACATCCAGCAGGCGGCTCAGCTCCTCAATCTGCTCCCGCGCATAGTATTTTTGCAGGCAGGAGCACATCCGTCCCTGCCGAAAGCCCGTGTCCCCGCAAAGGATGCAGCGGGGCTTGTCTTCCATCAGGTCTGCGGGCCAGCCATGGCTGCGCAGCAGCTCTGCCCGCTCCTGCTGCAGGCCCAGATTTTCCTTCCGCAGAGCCTCCAGCGCCGGCATCGGGTCTTCTCCCCGGCTCATGGCCTCGGCCAATACCCGGCCCACCGTGCCCTGCATCGTCTGCCGGATCTGCCCCAGACGGGGCTCCTCCCGGCAGGCTCTGGCCCGGGCCGCCTCCTGCTGGGCGCTTCGCCGCTGCTTATCCTCATTATAGCGCTGCATGGCGCGGCTTAGTATTTTCCCGTCATATGCCATACCGTCGCCCCCTTACCATTTCATGTATTCTTCCATACCGCTGCCGCCCTTGTTTTTCTCTTTCCGGGGCGCCGGTCGGCTGTCCGCCTCCCGTATCTGCTGCTCAGTGTGCAGCCCCTGTTCGTTCCAGCGGCGCAGGATGCCGTTTAAGTACTTCCAATCCATTCCCTGCTTTTTCATCACCGTTTTGCTATAGGCAATTCCCACCGCCTCCGGCGAAAAACCCCAGTCGATCCACCGGCCGATGTACTTTTCCTCGTCCTCCACCGGGCGGCGCTGGCCCAGCTGCAAAACCTTCATATAATCTGCCATTTTTTCCCGGCGCTGTGCGTCCCGCCGCAGATACCGGGCCGCAGATTCCTGATCAAAGATGCCGCATTTGGCCCAGTAGCAGCCCTCGGCCTCAATCTGCCGCACGGTGGGGCGGCGCCCCTGACCAAAGCGGCGCTCCTGCTGGTCAATACAGTGGCGGATCAGCAGGAAAATCACATCCACCGGCAGGCCGATCTCATGGCGCAGATTGGCCATGCGGCGCAGGTCTGCGGTGCTCAGCTTTTTCCCCAGCGCCTGCTCTGTCTGCTGGATCAGCATGTGAAACTCGCCGTCGCGCAGCATGCTGGCCATATCCTCTGTGGTATACTCCGGCCGCTCCTGGGCCGGCAGCAGGGGTGCAGGCTCCTGGGCCTGAATCAGCCCCAGCTTCTCAAGGGTCGTCCGGGCCGCCTGCAAACGCAGGGCGCTCATGTGCAGGCGCTCCATCAGCTGCTCCGCCGTCAAGGCAGCGTCTGCCCGCATCAGGCACAGATACAGCAGCGCAGCATCCCCGTCTGCCTGGCGCAGCAGGCTGTCCACCTGCGCAGCGGGCAGCACCAGTGTCTGCTCCCGCTCCCGTATGATATAGCCTGCCATGTGCGCACCCCTCCATTTTGGTAAATCAGGTCTATTTTACACGAAAATTGCCGTTTCGTAAAGCGCCGCCGGTTACTTTTTCAGAAAAGACCTGCTTTGCACCCTTTCTTTTCCCACCCGCACACAAGCGCTTTTTCAGAAAATTAACCTTTCCGGCAGAAAATCCTTTTCTGATGGAAAAAATGTGATATAATAGATTGAATAAGTGTGTCAGGCACACAAGTATTATATCAGAATGCAGGAGGCTGCTATGGCAAATCGAGTAACGGTGACGATCTGCGATGAGGAATATACACTGGTGGCTGATGAGGCACCCGGCTACATGGAGCAGGTGGCCGGGCTGGTGGATGAAAAAATGGGCGAGCTGCTGCGGGGCAAGGTCTCCCGGGTGGATGCAGCGGTGCTGGCCGCAGTAAATCTGGCCGACGAGCTGCTGAAAAGCCAGCAGGCGGCAGAAAATCTGCGCCGCCAGATCAAGGGCTATCTGGACGAGGCCGCTCAGGCCAAGGCAGAGGTGTCTGACCTGAAGCGGCAGCTGTTCAAGGCCCAGCAGGGCCGCAAGTAAGCGGGATGGAGTTGCTTTCACCCGCCGGCTCCAGAGAGGCACTGGAGGCCGCTGTGCAAAACGGCGCGGACGCCGTATATATGGGCTTTGGCGCGTTTAATGCCCGCCGGAATGCCCGGAATTTTACCGACGAAGAATTTTCGGCGGCGGTGGATTATTGTCATTTACATGGGGTAAAGATCTATTTGACTCTTAATACGCTGGTATCCGATCGGGAACTGGAAGGCGCGGCGGACGCCTTGCGCAAAGCGGCGCAAATGGGCGTGGACGCAGTGCTGGTGCAGGATTGGGGGATTTTACATCTGGCAAAGCAGGTGGCGCCGGTTGTGCCGCTGCACGCCAGCACCCAGATGAGCCTGCACACGCTGGGCGGAGCCAATGCCGCCCGGGCCCTTGGCATGGAACGGGTGGTGCTGGCCCGGGAGCTGAGCGGCCGGGAGGTCGAGGAAATCTGCCGGGGCTGCGAGGCGGAGATCGAGGTCTTTGGCCATGGGGCGCTGTGTATGTGCTATTCCGGCCAGTGCGCCATGAGCGCGCTGATTGGCGGGCGAAGCGGCAATCGCGGCACCTGCGCCCAGCCTTGCCGTCTGCCTTACGGCGTGAATGAAAAAGAACATGGCGGCCATCCATTAAGCCTAAAGGACGCAAATTTATCCGGTTTTTTGAACCAAATACATGAAATTGGTGTCTCGTGTGTAAAGCTGGAGGGGCGCATGAAGCGGCCTGAATATGTGGCGGCAGTAACCGGCATTTACCGGCGGCTGCTGGATGAAAAGCGCGGCCCCACCCGGCAGGAACAGCAGCAGCTGGAGCAGGCTTTCTCCCGGTCAGGCTTTACCGATGGGTACTGGCTGGGGCAAAAAGGCGGGCAGATGTTCGGCGTTCGTCCGGAAGATGCAAAGTGGCCGGAGGCATGGTTCGCCGAGATACGGAAGACCTATGAAAACGGATTTGAAAACCGGCCGGTATCTGTTGCCATGACATTTTCCGCCCGGACAGGACAGCCTGCGCAGCTGACCGCCACGCTCCTTTCCGGGCCAAAGGCAGGGGCATCCGTGGCGCTGTCCGGCCCGATTCCGGAGACGGCACGGAACCGGTCTGTGACGGAGGCGGAGATAAAAGACCGACTGATGAAGACGGGCGGCACTGCTTTCCGGGTCAGGACGGTTACGGCACAGGTGGAGGATGGACTGATGCTGAGCGCCGGGGCTATCAACGGCATGCGCCGGGCGGCTATAGACGAACTCTGTGGCATATTGACCGAAATTCCGGCAAGACGGATTTTCCCCACTCCCCCGCTGCCGGAAGCGAACGCGCAGGCGCCAGCGAAGCCGAGGCTGACAATTTCCGTCAGCCGGGCCGAGCAGCTTTCCGAGGAACTGGCCCGGGGGGCGGAGATTCTGTATCTGCCGGTGGAGCTTCTGGATCAGGTGGACACGGAGCGCTACGGCCAACTGACAGAGCTGTGCGCCATATTGCCGAGAATCTTTCGGACGGCGGACGAGGAGAAGCTGCGGGAGACTCTGAAACGGCACCCGGAGGTGAAGTCTGCCACCATTGGAAATCTGGGACACCTGCCCATTGTGAACGGATTGAATCTTTCCCTGCGGGGAGATTTCGGGCTGAACATTTTCAACAGCCGCGCACTGCTGCTGTGGCGCGAGCTGGGGCTGGAGAGCGCCACGGTATCCTTTGAGCTGCGGCACCAGCAGGTTCGGGAGCTGAAAAAGTATCTGCCCTGCGAGGCTATTGTTTATGGGCGGCTGCCGCTGATGATTATGGAAAACTGCGTAACGCAAAGCAATGTTGGCTGCGCCCACGGCGGCGGAAGCCATCTGCTGGACCGGACAGGCGCGGACTTCCCCATTCTGTGCAGCTTCGGCTGCCGGGGAGAAATCGAAAACAGCCGAACTCTGTTTCTGGCGGACAAGCCGGAATGGCAGCGGTGCGGCCTGACCTGGGGGCGGCTGCGCTTTACCACTGAGGACGCGGACACCTGCAGGACGGTTTTACGGCGGTATCAGGGGCAGGGCGACTGGATGCCCGCCGATCACACCCGGGGACTGTTTTACCGGGGCGTGGAATGAGACTTCTGCTTTTCGGCGCAGGACGGGGCGAAAATACTCCGAAGGACGCCGGGTAAGCGGCGCGGCGCGGGCCGCATTTTACAGCAAAAATGATTCCAGTTTGTATTTTATAGAAAGAAATATACAGATAGTTTCTTTATTTAAGGAGCAGGTGACCATATGGAACTGAAAATCAAGATTGTAAACGACCGGATTGGGCGGGATATTCCGGCACCGGCTCTGGCCACCGCAGGAGCCGCCGCCATGGACCTGCACGCATGTCTGGACGCACCGGTGACCCTGCACCCCATGGAGCGGCAGGTGATTCCCAGCGGCATTGCCATCGCTTTGCCCAGCAGCCAATATGTGGCGCTGCTGTTTGCCCGAAGTGGACTTGGCATCAAGCAGGGCATTTGTCTGGCAAACGGCGTGGGCGTAATTGACAGCGACTACCGGGGAGAAATTGCCGTGGGGCTGGTCAACCTGTCTCAGGAGACATATACCATTCGACCCGGCGACCGAATTGCGCAGCTGATGGTGACGACGGTGGTACAGCCGGAGGTAACCATCACGGATGTATTGGACGAAACAGAGCGGGGCACAGGCGGCCTCGGCTCCACAGGGAGGTAAAGTGAAAATGGGACAGATTATTCTGGCATCCGCTTCTCCCCGGCGGCAGGAGCTTCTGGGACGGATGGGCATAACAGATTTTGTGGTACGGGTGCCGGTGGTGGAAGAAAACTATCCGGCTGACCTGACGCCGGAGGAAACGGTGTGCTATATCTCGCGGGAAAAATCCGACGCGGCGGCACCCCTGTGCGAGCCGGACGACCTGATTATCAGCGCCGACACCATGGTGTTTCTGGAGGACCGGTGGCTGGGAAAGCCGCGGGATGAGGCACAGGCGCTGGAGATGCTGACGGCGCTGGCCGGGCGGCGGCACCGGGTATGCACCGGCGTGACGGTGCGGCGGGGCGACAAAATTCTGACCCGCGCCCAATCCACAGATGTGTATTTCCGGCAGGCTACGCAGGCAGAATTGCAGGCCTATATCCGCACCGGCGAGCCGATGGACAAGGCCGGCGCCTACGGCGTGCAGGGACAGGGAGCGCTGCTGGTGGAGCGCATTGACGGCGACTTTTTCAATGTGATGGGGCTGCCGGTAGAGCTGCTGGGCCGGATGCTGCAGGAATTCGGCATCGTACTTTTGAGCTGAGGAAACGGATTCTATGAAGAAATTTTTCAACAAAACCGGTATATGGATCCTGGCCGCGGCAGTGGTGATTATGATTGGGTTGTCGATTCTATCGGCGGTTGGCTCCGGTTCCGGATTTTTGCAGAATGCGGCAGGCGTGATTACCTCTCCCTTCCGGACTGCAGGCGCCGCCATCAGCCAGTGGTTCGGCGGCATCGGCGACCGGTTTCAGAGCGTGGATGATCTGCAGGCAGAGAATGCGGAGCTGCGCAGACGGGTGGCCGAGCTGGAGGAGGAAAACCGGCAGGCACAGACCGACAGCGAGGAAAATGCACGGCTGCGGAACCTGCTGAATCTGCGCCAGCAGCGGCGGGATTTTACCTTTGAAAGCGCAAAGGTGACTCAATACGAAAACTCCAACTGGGCCTCTACCCTGACGCTGAACCGGGGCAGCAGCAGCGGCGTGGCTGTGAACAACTGCGTGGTGAACGACGAAGGCTTTCTGGTGGGTGTGGTGACGGAGGTCGGACTGAACTGGTGCACCGTTTCCACGGTGCTGGACACCCAGGCCCAATTCGGCGCAACCGTTTTCCGCACAGGTGAGGCGGCAGTGGCTATGGGCGACCTGAGCCTGATGGGTCAGGGGCTGCTGAAGCTGAGCTATCTGACCGGAGACAACACGCTGGTGGGCGGCGACCTGATTCAGACCTCCGGGCTGGGCGGCTATTACCCATCCGGGCTGGTGATCGGCACGGTGGAGGAGGTACGAACCGACGACTCCGGCCTGACCCAGTACGCAGTGGTCAAGCCCAAGGTACAGCCCCGGGATCTGGTGGAGGTGTTTATCATCACCGAGTTCCAGATTGTAGATTGAGAGGTGTGCCTTGCAGCATCGTGATTTTGTATACAAATGGCTGTTTTACGCCGGTGCGACGCTACTGGTGCTGGTGATTCAGTCATTCCTGCTGGTACACATACGCCTGTGGGGCGTGCATCCCTTCCTGCCGCCGGTGCTGGCAGCGCTGGTGGCCGTTCAGGAGGATGGACACGAAAGCGCCGTTTACGCCATTGCACTGGGTGTGGCGCTGGATTTGACCATGGCGGGACCGATTCCCTGTTTTTATACGCTGGCCTGCGTGACAGTTATGCTGCTGTCCCGGCTGGCGGCAGGCAAGCTGTTTTCCACCCCGCTGCTGGCGGGGGTGGTTTGCGGCTTATTTGCCCTGATCTGCACCGATGTTTTGCAGATGCTGTGTCTTGCAGGACAGCTATCCGGCGCGGTATTCCGGCCGGGCGCCCTGCTGATGGGCAAGGAGCTGCTGATTACGGCCCCGTTCCTGCTGCTGACCTATGTGCCATTTTCCCGGATTGGGAAAATGTTCCGGCAGGAATGAAGGGCGTAGGGAAGGCGTATTTCCCCTTCCCTGTTCGTTTCCCTGTGACCCCTCGGAAAGGAGGAACCTATGAAAGCAAACAACCCCTACAGGCGGCGGCTTCTGGTAATTGCCGGATTTCTGGCGCTGGTACTGATTTTTTACGGCGTGCTGCTGTTCCAATATCAGGTGGTACACGGCAGCGAGTATCGGGCCCAGTCCATGTCCAGCAATGCCACTGCGCAGACCGTGGAGGCCAGCCGGGGCATCCTTACGGATCGCAACGGCAAGGTGCTGGTATCCAACCGGCTGACTTATACACTGAAATTTTCTGACGAGTCCTTTAAAAAGGACGACAGCGCCTGCAATGCGGCCATTCTTCGGCTGATTGAGCTGTGTCAGGGACAGGGTGTGACATGGCGGGATTTGCTGCCGCTGGGACAGACGGAGCCCTACGCTCTGACCTCCGACGCCAACAGCGAGACATTTACAGGCTGGCTGTCGGAAAACAAGCTGGCCTATGCCAAGGCGCTTTCCGAAGATGGACTGCCCCAGGTGACGGCGGTGGACGACGGGACGATTCTGGCGAAGCTGCGGGAAATCTACAAAATTGACGACAGCTATACGGATCAGCAGGTCCGATGGATTGCCGGGGTACGCTACAGCACGGAAATACAGGGCAACAGCTATGTATTTGCCGAGGATGTGGCGGTGGAGCTGATTAGTCAGGTGGTGGACGGTCATTTTCAGGGGGTGAGCACGGGCACCTCCTCGGTCCGGGTTTACAACACCACCTATGCAGCCCACATTCTGGGGCGTATCAGCCGCATTTTCGCGGAAGATTGGAATCAGTACAAGGACAAGGGGTACTCCATGGATGCGCTGGTGGGCAAGGGCGGCGTGGAGGAAGCCTTTGAGGAATATCTGCACGGCACCAACGGCACAAAGCTTATCACCACCGACGAAAACGGAAAAATTACGGGAGAACTATACACCAAGGAACCGCAGCCCGGCAACACGGTGGCCCTGACGCTGGACATTGATTTGCAGAAGGCGGCGGAGGATTCCCTGGCAAGCCGCATTCAGTCCCTGAACCGGGACGGTGAAACCCGGGGCGGAGCGGCGGCCGTGATTTCGGTGGGGACGGGAGAGATTCTGGCACTGGCTTCCTATCCCACCTATGATTTGAGCAAGTGGGACGAGATGTACGACACATGGAGCGAAGACGCAGCATTGCCTATGTTCAACCGGGCTACGGACGGCACCTATGCGCCGGGCTCTACCTTTAAACTGTGTACGGCGGTGGCGGCGCTGGAATCCGGCGTTATCACGCCGTCCACCACCATTGTGGACCGGGGACGGTACACTTACTATGCATTCCCGCAGCCTATGTGCTGGATTTATGCCGCAGGCGGCGGTACCCACGGCGCAGTGGATGTATCGGAAGCGATTACGGTATCGTGCAACTACTTTTTCTACGAGGTGGGACGGCTGACCGGCATCCAGACGCTGGACAGCTACGCGCGGCAGTTCGGTCTGGGCGAGCACACCGGCATTGAGATTGGAGACTCCGCCGGGGCGCTGGCCAGCCCGGAATACGCCGAGCAGATCGGCGAAACCTGGACCGACGGACAGACCATCACGGCAGCCATCGGACAGTCCTACAACCTGTTTACCCCGCTGCAGCTGGCCAACTATATGGCCACGGTGGTAAGCGGAGGGGAACACTATGAGGCGCATCTGCTTAAAAGTGTGAAAAGCTATGACAACGCCTCCGTGGTATATGCATATGATAAAGATCCGGTGAATCATGTGGAGATGAGCGACTCTACGCTGGAAGCCATCAAAGAGGGTACCCACAATCTGGCCACAGGTTCCCTGAACAGCTATTTTTCAAGCTGCCCGGTATCGGTGGGATGTAAGACCGGCACGGCGGAGGTGGGCTCCTCGGGACTGGCTAACGGCTGCTTCGTGGCCTACGCGCCGTATGAGGACCCGCAAATCGCCATTTGTGTGGTAATCGAAAAAGCCGATGCAGGTTCCTATCTGGCGCCTGTGGCGGCGGATATTATCAACGCCTATTTCTCCAACGCCTCTGCCGACAGCGTAATTACCGGCGAAAACACACTGCTTCCGTGAGAGGAAAATTCGGTTATGGGAACTGCTTTTGATCCAAAAAATCTTTCTTTTAAAAAACCTTTCGGTGCCGTTTCCTGCGGCACCGAAGTCTCTTTTACCCTGCGGCCGGAGGCGGAACAGGGGATTTCTGCCGCATGGCTGGATATTTATGAGGAATTCGGCGGAAAACGGAGCCGGATTTTACTCTCTCCCCTGCAGGAAGGGGGCTTTGGCGGCGTTTACCGGGCACCGGAGCAGCCGGAACTGATATGGTATCAATTTGCAGCGGAGAAGGCGGGCGGCACGCAGACGCTGTACGGCCCGGAGGGCTGGGGGTGCAGCGGTGAAAGCCGGTGGCAGCTGACTGTATACGACAGCTGCCGGGAGACGCCGCAGTGGTTTGGCCGGGGGATTACCTATCAGATTTTCCCGGACCGGTTCTATCGGACGGAAGTGCCCGACCCTACCGGAATGGTAGGAAATCGAACCGTACACCAGGCGTGGGAGGACACTCCGGTTTATCTGCCGGATGCCGATGGGAAGGTGCTGAATTCCGACTTTTTCGGCGGAAATCTGGCAGGAATTGCAAGCAAACTGGACTATTTGCAATCCTTATCCGTAACCACCCTGTATTTGAATCCTATTTTTGAATCCGCGTCCAACCACAGGTACAACACGGCAGACTATCTGGCCATTGATCCCATGCTGGGCACGGAGGGCGATTTTGATTTTCTATGCCGGGAAGCTCACCGGCGGGGCATGCGCATCATACTGGATGGCGTTTTCAACCACAACGGAAGCAACAGCCGCTATTTTAACGCCGAAGGATTTTATCCGGGGCTGGGCGCGGCGCAGAGTCAGAAATCCCCCTATTATAATTGGTATCATTTTTCCCACTGGCCGGATCAATACGACGCATGGTGGGGCATTGACACTCTGCCGGCCGTGGAGGAAAATGACGCGTCCTACCGGGAGTTTATCATCCGGGGGAAGGATTCTGTGGTGCGGCGGTGGCTGCGGGCCGGAGCAGACGGCTGGCGGCTGGATGTGGCCGACGAGCTGCCGGACGACTTTATTGCAGAGCTGCGTGACGCCATGGAGGAGGAAAAACCGGGCAGCATCCTGTTGGGCGAGGTATGGGAGGACGGCAGCAATAAGATTGCCTATTCCAGACGGCGGAAATATCTGCTGGGTAACGAGACCCACGGGCTGATGAACTATCCCTTCCGGACGGCAGCGCTGGCCTGGCTGGCCGGAGGAGACGCCGGGGATTTTCGGGAGGCTATGGAAAATCTGCGGGAGCACTACCCTCCTGCTGCCTTTTACAGCACCATGAATTTTCTGGGCACCCACGACACGGCACGAATCCTGACCCTGTTGGGGGCAGAGCAAAGCCCGGAAAGCAAATCGGAGCGGGCAGCCTATCGGCTGAATCCGGAGGATCGGCAACGCGGGAAGGAACGACTGAAGCTGGGTGCGCTGCTGCTGTATGTTTTCCCCGGCTCCCCTACCGTGTATTACGGCGACGAGGCTGGGATGGAGGGCTTTGAAGATCCGCTGAACCGGCGAACCTATCCATGGGGCGGCGAGGATTCGGAACTGCTTGCATGGTATCAGCTGCTGGGGCGGCTGCGGGCGGAGCACAGCTGTCTGCAAGACGGCGGTATCCGGTATCTGGCGGCAGAGGGTGGCCTGCTGGTTCTGGAACGGCAAGACGATGGAGGCCGGTTAATCTGCGCAATGAACGCCGGAGACACGGCCCGGGAAATGGAGCTTGCCTGGGAAGGCGCTCCCTTGGCACAGGATTTGCTGACGGGGCAGCAATTTTTTGCGGCAGGAGGATCAGTGCGGCTGCGGCTGCCGCCACGAAGCGGCGTACTATTACAATAAGTGAGCATAGGGGATGTTTCACATGAAACATCCCCTTCCCTTTTCCGACTGTTTCACATGAAACACAAAAGTTCTGCTATTTCTATATCGTTCTCTTGCGGTTTGGGTGATGTTTCACATGAAACATTTTTCGAGATTTTTTCCTGTTATCTATTGCATGCGGCCAGTGATGTGGTATAATAATTTATTATAACGCGTTGTTGAGCCGAAACAGGGCATACCTTATGCCGCAGAGAGAAAGTGAGTGGAAGTTTTGGGCAAAATCGTTGCAATCGTAAATCAAAAGGGCGGCGTGGGAAAGACCACCACCTGCGTGAACCTGACGGCAGCACTGAAAGTAGCTGGCTATCGGGTACTGCTGTGCGACTTTGACCCGCAGGCCAACGCCACCTCCGGCATGGGGGTGGACAAAGGGCGCTCCAATGGCATTTACGATGTGCTGATTAACGGCGTGGACACCGAAAAAGCCATTGTGCATACGCCTTATGGCGATGTGCTGCCCAGCAGCAAGACGCTGGCCGGAGCGGGCATTGAAATGATTAACATGGACAACCGGCAATTTCTGCTGAAGCAGGCATTGGATCGGGTGCGGGAGAATTACGACTTCATCTTCATTGATTGCCCCCCCTCGCTGGAGCTGCTGACGCTGAACGGGCTCTGTGCAGCCAACACCCTGCTGGTGCCTTTGCAGGGCGAGTATTACGCGCTGGAGGGGCTGAGCGATCTGATGAATACGGTTCGCATTGTGCGGCGCGGGCAGAACCCGGGGCTGGAGATTGAGGGTGTGCTGCTGACCATGTTTGACGGAAGAACCAACCTGTCCATTCAAGTGGCGCAGGAGGTGAAGCGGTTTTTCCCCGGAAAGGTATATGCCACCGTGATTCCGAGGAATGTCCGGCTGTCAGAGGCTCCCAGCCACGGCAAGCCCATCAATGCGTATGACAACACCTGCCGCGGCGCTGAGGCGTATCGCAATGTGGCACAGGAATTTTTACGGAAAAACGGCATAGTCGGAAAGGAGCAGGAGGAGTAAATGGCAAGCAGTTCCAAGGGTTTGGGCAAAGGCCTGGCCGCCCTGCTGGGCGACGATGTATTGGAAAGTCACGAGGAGAAAAGCAGCCTCTACCTCCCTATTTCGCAGGTGGAAAGCTGCGCCTCGCAGCCGAGAAAGCAATTTGACCCGGAATCATTGGCTGATCTGGCCGATTCTATCCGAGAACACGGAATTATTCAGCCGCTGACGGTACGGAAGCTGCAATCCGGATATTATCAGATCATCGCAGGTGAACGGCGGTGGCGGGCGGCGCGAATGGCTGGATTGAGTCAGGTGCCGGCCATTGTCATCGAGGCAGATGACCGGAAGGCCATGGAGCTGGCCATGATTGAAAATTTGCAGCGGGAAGACCTGAATCCCATTGAGGAGGCCGAGGGCTATCAGGTACTGATGAGCCAGTACAACCTGACGCAGGAGGAGACGGCGCAGCGGGTGGGAAAGTCCCGGTCGACTGTGGCAAATTCACTGCGGCTGCTGAACCTGTGCCCGTCGGTGCGGGCCATGGTAGAGGATGGGCGCATTTCCAACGGACACGCCCGGGCCATTCTGCCCCTGTCCCCCGCTTTGCAGGAAAAGGCGGCGGATGCGGTAATCAAATCGGATTTGTCGGTACGGCAGACAGAGCTTCTGGTGAAGAAGCTAACAGCAGAAGAAAAGGACACGCCGGCGGTGACCTCCGGCGGGCTGGAAGTGAACTATGCCGAGGAGGCTGCCAAGGAGCTTGGCACCCGGCTGGGCAGAGGCTGCCGCATTGTCAGCGGACGGAAAAAAGGCCGGATTGAACTGGAGTTCTATGGCGTGGACGATTTGAATGCACTGCTGGACGCGCTGGGAAAAATCAAAGCAAAATAAACTGTTTCACATGAAACAGGCAGATAAGGAAGGACCATTTAAACCATGTTGGATATTCGATTTTTGCGGGAAAACCCCGATGCTGTTAAGGAAAACATTCGCAAAAAGTTTCAAAACGCTAAGCTGCCGCTGGTAGACGAGGCGGTGGCTCTGGACGCCGAAAAGCGGGCCGCACAGCAGGAGGCCAGCGATCTGCGGGCAATGCGGAACAAGCTGAGCAAGCAGGTTGGCATGCTGATGGGACAGGCCAAGAAAGATCCCTCCAAGCTGGAGGAGGCCGAAGCGGTGAAGGCACAGGTGAAGGCCAATGCCGACCGGCTGGCTCAGCTGGAAGAAATGGAGACAAAGCTGAGCGAACAGCTGACGAAAATCATGATGGTCATCCCCCAGATGATTGACCCGTCGGTACCCATCGGCCCGGACGACAGCTGCAATGTGGAGGTACAGCGCTTCGGCGAGGCAAAGGTGCCGGAGTTTGAGATTCCTTACCACACGGAAATCATGGAGCGCTTTGACGGCATTGATATGGACGCGGCCGGACGGGTATCCGGCAACGGATTTTACTATCTGATGGGCGACATCGCGCGGCTGCATGAGGCGGTGCTGGCCTATGGCCGGGATTTCATGATCGACAAGGGCTTTACCTACTGCATCCCTCCCTTCATGATTCACGGCAATGTGGTGGAAGGCGTGATGAGCCAGACGGATATGGACGCCATGATGTATAAAATCGAGGGCGAGGACCTGTATCTGATCGGCACCAGCG
>ERZ772867.2475-NODE-2475-length-17783-cov-4.413752_pt1 | contig 17783 bp, 11 predicted proteins | sample MGYA00511341_ERZ772867 | MGnify/ENA primary metagenome ERZ772867 (study PRJEB29015, sample SAMEA2737707) | human gut metagenome | biome: human gut; feature: human-associated habitat; material: faeces | place: China | collected 2012 ... | reverse complement strand
CGGGATTGCCTTGTGTCGCAATGCTTTTTGGGTTGGTCAGTAGACATTAACTACCATGAAAAGAAACATGCCGCAGACAGATTATACAGCAATGACGAATGGATTTCAACTGGTCATGCCGCTGGACTGCGAAGTAAACATTGAGAAGAATGCACCGGTGAGACTGCTCAACGCCGTCATGGAAAGGATGGATTACAGCAAACTGTATGCGGCGTACTCCCGACTTGGGAGAATCGAGTATTCACCGAAGATTCTGCTGAAAATCATGGTGTATGGGTATATGCGCAAGCAGATATCCAGCCGTGCGCTTGAAGCATGCTGCCGAGAAAACCTGCACTTCATCTATTTGCTTGAGGGGCAGCGTGCGCCGGATCACAACACCATCAACCGATTCAGAAAGAATATTCTAACACAGGAAGCCGGGCAGGATATTCTGTGTCAGCTTGTTGTTTTGCTGCACGAAAGAGGACTGCTCAGCCTTGAAGCGGCTTTCATAGATGGCACAAAGATTGAAGCAAATGCGAACAAGTACAGCTTTGTCTGGAAGAAAGCAACGGCCCAAAAGACAGAAAAGCTGCTGAAGAAAATTCATGATGAGCTGCCTGCAAAGCTGAAAGAGGTAGGTATCCGCTTTCATGTTCCGGAAAAGATTGCTGTCCGACAATTGAAGAAGCTTTGGAAAAGAATCCATGCGCGAATCAAAGCGGATGGAATCGAGCTTGTTTCAGGAAAAGGCAAAAGAAAAACGCGGCTGCAGAGACTGAGCGAATGGGGAGATCAATGTCTTGCCAAACTCAAGCAATACACAAATGATATTCACATCTGCGGAAATCGGAATAGCTTCAGCAAAACGGACCATGACGCAACCTTTATGCACATGAAAGAGGACTACATGAGAAACGGGCAGCTCAAGCCTGGATACAATGTCAATGTGGCAACATGCAGCGATTTTATCATCGGGAGCTACATTTCTTCTGACAGAAATGACGTGCATATAAGCCTTCAAATACCGTGCTCTTCCTACTAGGGAGCACGGTTTATTTTTTTCCATAAGATAATAACACAAGACTCATTTCGCATGTACAATCTGGTATTTTCGGGTGTTTTCTGGAGAAACCTTTCAAGCTCAAAAATGGCACTGAAAATCCGTAATAATTGTTATCTTCAAAAATGCATTCAGTGCAAGGGTTTCGTAGCATGAGTTTACTAATGATAAACAATATGTCATTAAATACTGCACAAACCTGCTAACAAAAGCGGACGTCGTGGGAAAATGGCCTACCGCCAAAATTAGAAGCTGCTAACACTCTGCTAACACGAACAGGGTAAAACAGGCGGTTTTTGGAGGAAATGCGAACATCCGAAAATGGTGGAAAACGTTGATATTTGGGCATTTGAAGGCACTCGGAGGCACTCAAAGGCGAACGTTTTTTCGCTCTCCTAAGCGACAGGCCGTGGGTTCGAATCCCGCCGGGATCACCAATTTAGCAAGAAAATCGCTTGTTTCAGACATGGATTTAACGTGAATCCGCGGCTGAAATGGGCGATTCTTTTTTGTGTTCAGCGTGCGAAAATGCATACGCGACCGATTAGCTGATTAGAAATTTGCTAACGATTTTTCGCGCCTGCTAATGGCGGTTTGGGGAGGATGACTGTTTCCCTGCTAATTTTGAGAAGCGGTCAAATTTTACGCCGTTGGAAGGGATGATTCGTGCAGGACAACGGAGGGCGAAACGCTGCGATTTTCCTGCATTTCTGCGCGATGAATGGAGGTAGGTGGTGAGTACGGTTGTCGGATGGATATGCAGCAGGGGCTAATGTTTTTGGACGTGATGTTAGCGCGTTGGATGGTGGAGGTTAAGTTGCTCTGCCTCTCCGGCTGTGAGCAGCTCCAGATTCTCGCCGGTGGTTCGTAGTGAAACAGCGTAAACGCGAGCGGCGTCGGGACGCACAGCATCAGCAGCTCCCAGCTGGCCTTGTCCAGCCATATGCTCTTTTTCTTCACTCCGACTGATTTGCTCATGAAAGACACTCTCCGCTTTGTTTGATGAGTCTATTATACATATTTCCATTTTCAGTTTCTACACACTTTTGACTCAATTCCGGCCATAAACGCAGAAAAAACAGGTCACATTGCCATTCGATTGACATCTTAACAGCGCAATGCTACAATTTTCTCATCGAAAGGCCGCAGCATGAACAGCCGCCACATCGAGGCGCTCTCCGCCGGCGCGCTGGGATCGCGCTCTAATATTCCTCTCATCCGCGCGCGGTACAATGACGGGACATCACACAGGCTGAAGGAGAATCATCATGCGAATACTCTATGCAGAGGACGAGCGGGATCTAAACGACCTCGTGACGCGCCGCCTTGTCGCCGAGGGCTATGGCGTGGACAGCTGCCTTGACGGACAGCAGGCTTGGGATTATCTTCAGGCCGCCGATTACGACGCGGCGATACTGGACATCATGATGCCGCATCTGGACGGGCTGAGCGTGCTCAAAAAGCTGCGCGCCGCCGGCAAAACCACGCCCGTGCTGCTGCTCACCGCGCGCGACGCCATCGCCGACCGCGTGGCCGGGCTGGACAGCGGCGCGAACGACTATCTGGTGAAGCCCTTCGCGCTGGAGGAGCTGAGTGCCCGGCTGCGCGTGCTGACGCGTTCCCAGTTCGGCGCGGGCGACAGCAGACTCGTCGCGGGCGATCTGACGCTGGACACCGGCACGCGGCGCGTGAAGCGCGGGGGCGCTGAAATTGCGCTTTCCGCCCGGGAATATGCGCTGCTGGAATACCTCATGCACAACAAGGGCATCGTGCTTTCCCGCGAAAAGATCGAAAATCACGTCTGGAATTTCGATTACGAGGGCGGCACGAACGTCGTGGATGTGTACATCCGCTATCTGCGCAAAAAGATCGACGACGGCCATGAGCGCAAGCTGATCCACACTGTGCGCGGCATGGGCTATGTGCTGCGGGGGGAGATGCCATGAAGAGAAGCTCGCTCCAATGGAAACTCACGCTGTGGTTTTCCGCCGCGCTCGTGCTCATGGCCGTGCTGACATTCATCGTGGTGTTCTTCGTGAGCCATTCCGTCCTGCAAAAGCAGCTGCGCACAGAGCTGATACACACCGTCGAGGACAATGTGGACGAGGTCGAGTTTTACCGAAGCATCGCGCAGATGAATCAGGACGGCGACACCGACCACTACATCCGCTACGGCGTGGGCTATCTCGAAATCGACGACGATTTTCTCGATCAGGTGAACGGCATGACCACCGCACTCTATCACGAAAACGGCTCTCTGCTCTACGGCGAAAACCCCATCGCCGCGGCGGGCATGCTGGCCTTTGAGGACGGCGTGTGCCGCACAGTCCGCGTGCGCGGAGAAACCTGGTATATATTTGATCGCCGCCTCGAGCAGAACACCCTTCGCGATCTGTGGCTGCGCGGCGCCGTGCCCGAAACGCGGGCCGACGCGCCGCTGCGCGACATCGTGTACGTCTGCGTCTGGAGCCTGCTGGCGCTTACGCTCATCGCCATTGCCGGCGGCGTGCTGATCGCCCGACGCGCGCTGAAGCCCCTGCGCGCCATGGCGCTCACCGCGGCGCAGATCAGCGGCGGCGACGACCTGAAAAAGCGCATGCCCGACGGCGGCAGCGACGAGCTGGCGCAATTGGCCGGCGCGTTCAACGGCATGATGCAGCGGCTGGACGACGCCTTCGAGGCCGAGCGGCAATTCGCTTCGGACGCGTCGCACGAGCTGCGCACGCCCATGGCCGTCATCATGGCGCAGTGCGAGGACGCGCTTTCCGGCGAGAAAACCGGCGCGGACTACCGCGAGGCGCTCTCCGTCATCCATCGTCAGGGGCGGCGCATGAACCGCATGATCTCCGGCATGCTGGAGCTCGTGCGCATGGAGCGCAAGACCGACCGCTATGCTCGCGAGCCGTTCAATCTGAGCGCGCTGACCGAGTCCGTCTGCGAGGACATGGCGCTGATCTGCGAGAAGAACATCGCCCTCACCACAGACGTCGAGCCGGATATTTCCATCATCGGCGATCAGACGCTCATCACGCGACTGCTCGGCAACCTCATCGGAAACGCCTACCGCTACGGCCGGGAAAACGGCCATATCATCGTCACGCTGCACCGCGCAGGCAGCGCGATAGAGCTGACTGTATCGGACGACGGCATCGGCATTGCGCCCGATCAGCAGAAAAAAATTTTCCGGCGGCTCTATCAGGGCGCGTCCGAACGATCGGGCGACGGCGCGGGGCTGGGGCTGGCTATGGCGCGGCAGATCGCGCGTCTGCACGGCGGCGAGCTGACCGTCGTGAGCGAGGAGGGCAAGGGCAGCGCCTTCACCGCCCGCTTCCCCATGCAATGACATATAATGAAGAGAGCGGGATCTCCGGCGGGAGGTTCCGCTCTCTTTGCGCCAGGCAGGCAATCAGCGCCCCCTGCGGACAAAAATGGGAGCGCCGCAGGTTTGAGGGCACTTTTCAGAGAACTGACGCGTCAGGCTGTTCTTTCGAAGGCGCACTGTTTGACGGCGCTTCAGCAAAACGGCAGGCTGCGCATTCGGAGGAATCGGCGCACGGCAAAAATTTTATAAAAAATGAGCGCTTCTCATTTTCATCTCATCTGCGTCCTGTATCATAAGGCCATACCAAACAAGGAGGCGACTTCAATGAAAACGACACTCAAATCCACGCTGAAAGCCCTGCTGACTCTGACGTTCATACTGACGCCCCTGCTGAACGGAACGGCCTTCGCGCAGAGCGCCTTCGACCAGACCGCCGCTGAAAATCTGGCTCTGGAAGCCGCCGGCGCGCCCCGTGAGCGCGCGCTGCTCTTCCCCACCGAGATTGAAACCGAGCACGGCCAGACGGCCTATGACGTCGAATTCCGGTGCGACGGCTTTGAATACGAATACTGGATTAGCACGACCGACGGCGCGATCATCAAGAGGGCCTGGGTGCTGACGAGCCAGAAGACGCTGGAAATGGCCGCCTATCAGGACGCGGCCGCCATCGTGATCGGCGAGCAGCAGGCGCTGGACAAGGCGCTCGCCGACGCGGGGCTGACTGAAGCGGACATCACGCTGCTGGAAATCAGCCTGGACACCGACGATATGCTGCGGCTCTACGAAATCGAGTTTTACACCGCGACGGCCGAATACGACTATGACGTGGACGCGGTTTCCGGCACTGTGTGCGGCACGAGCATAGAATACTTCGCCGAAAACGAGACCGTGCGCCCCGGCCAGCAGCCCGCGAGCCCCGAAACCGTGGCCAGCGCTCAGGGAATCTCCCGCGAAAAGGCGCGCTCCATCGCGCTGAGCGACGCTTCTCTCTCCGCCGCCGACGTGACGTTCACCAAGACCAAGCTCGACCGCGAGGACGGCATGCTGGTGTACGAAATCGAATTTGTCACCGCTGCCGCCGAGTATGAGTACGAAATCGACGCGGTCACCGGCGCCATCCGCGAAAGAAGCATTGAGACGCGCGCCACCGCTCAGCCCGCCGCCTCCAGCTATATCGGCGTGGATCAGGCCAAGAGCATCGCGCTGAAGCACGCGGGGCTCTCCGCCGCAGAGGTGTCCTTCACCAAGGCCAAGCTCGAGAAGGACGACGGCCTGCGCAAATACGAAATCGAATTCATCAAGGGCAGCACCGAGTACGAATACGAGATCGACGCGGCCACCGGAAGCGTCCTCGAATATGACGTGGAGCGCAGCGAGCCCGCCCCCTCAAACGACAACCGCCAGCCTGATCGCGACGACGATCACGACGATAATCACGATGATGACCGCGATGACGATCACGATGACGACGATGATGACGACGACGACGATGACGACGACGACGATTAATCCCGCCTGACGCGCTCCCGAAAGCATAGATGCGCCGCCTGTCCCCGCTTACACGGGATGGGCGGCGCGTTTTTTTAATGAGGGAAACGTTCTCCGTGTTGAATACACCCCCATTATTATGACCAAAGGTGGAGGCTTTACCTTTGACTGATGCTTACTAAGCGAACGATCTACTAACGAAAACCTTATGATGAAGACGCTGAAAAGTGGCTTGAAATAAGCACTTCTCAGCGTCTTCTTTTGATTAGAAGATGGATTTTGGAGGAGAATTGCTAATAATTCTGCAAATTCCGTCCGCTTCCGTTGGAAAAACCACTATTTTCGACTTTCCGCATATGCGGCGGACGGCGTGATGAAATCATATAAAGATGAAACAGGTTGAAAAGTGGCTTTACATAAAGGGTTTCGCTATGCCTGCCAGAGACCGGTCATCGCCCCGGAGATAGTATGTTTTATTGGATTTCTAACCATCAGCGCGATTAGCAGCCGTGATTGCTGCAAAATTTGGCGGACGACGATGCAAAGAAAAGCGGACGGTCACGCAATCCACAAGCAAACTCTCATGACTTTTCACAACCGCAAGAGCCTACAGTGGGCGAAGAAATCATCAAGAGTATGGACAGAATTACAGCGTGGTATCGAGTTTAATAATACTGAATTTTTTCCCGTAAATTGAGGGTGTTTCAAAAACGTGATTTCGGTCAACTTGCTAATTTCCTGCTAATCGCACTAGGGTAAAAGAGGGGTTTTGGGGAGGAAATGCGAACGTCCGGAAATTGTTAGAAACCAAGCAATATCAAGTACTTTCGGCACATTGGCGGGCAGCGAAGGCGAACACTTTTTTCGTCTCCTAAGAAGAAGGCCGACCACCGCTTTTCCAGAAGCTGAAAGCGGGAACTGTGTTCGGAAGTGACCCGGAATCCCGATCACTCCGACACCCCTGAACCGAAGGTCAAAATCAGCAGGTGGGAAAATGTCCTACCGCCAAAGTTAGAAAAGCTGATTAGAAATCGACCTTCCTGATTAGCAAAAACCATCCCCCAGCCTCACGGTGAGCAATTACCGAAACCTCGGAAGCCTTGCAAAATAAGGACTTTCGAGAGTATGGTCCCGTAGCTCAGCAGGATAGAGCGGTCGCCTCCTAAGCGCAAGGAGTTCGCAGGCCCTGACGAGGGTTAAAACGTGTATGCATCCGTAGCTCAGCTGGATAGAGCACTCGCCTCCTAAGCGAGGGGCCGTGGGTTCAAATCCCGCCGGATGCGCCAAAAACATCGTAAACTCAAGGGTTTCCATTCATAAGGAACTAATCCTTGGGGATACCGCGTAGTCGATGTGGCTACGCGGTTTTCCTTTGCTTTGGGGATGCTTCCAGGGTGATCGGCTCAGTCAGGATGGGGATTTCGATCTGGCCGACAAAGTTGAAGACGATTTCCACCGTCTGCCTGCGGTGACCGCTGGATTTATTCGCTTCATGGACAATGATCTTCTTGATGAATTCGTTCACGATGGCGGTGGTCAGCTCGGGGATATCCACGTACTTTTCCACCAGAGCGGCGAAGCGGTCGTAGTTGTCGCTGTCTTCTCGCTGCTGGTCGATCAGTTCTTCCATGACGGTGATCTCGGTCTTGAGCCGCTCCTGCTCTTCTTCATAATCCGCCATCATTTTCTGATAGCGATCATCCGAGAGCGTGCCGAGAACGTGATCTTCGTACAGCCGTGTGATCAGCTTATCAATGTCCTCCAAACGCTTCTTTGTCTGTGCCAGCTGCTTCTGGTTCTGTTGGATGCTGCTGTCCTGCGCCTTGCGGGTGGATTGCATCCACTCCTGCTGAAAGCCCTCCGCATCCTCCCGGACGTAGGCGGTCACTGCGCGAATGCGTTCCAGCACAATGTCCCGCAATACTTCCTCTCGGATGTAGTGGCATGTGCATTCGCCACGATTATCTTTATAGCTGGAACACCTGTAATGATCCTGCTTCCCTTCAAAGCTCTTGCAGGTGGCAAAGTGCATTCGCCCTCCGCAGTCCGCGCAGTAGGTTATACCGGCAAACATGCCTTCCCGTTCTGCTCGCTGGATGCTGCGATGCCGCTGCTGACGAAGCTCCTGCACCCTATCCCATAGCTCCTTTGGAACGATAGCTTCCTGCGTGTTTTCCGTAATCACCATGTCCTCTGGCTTGTTGTGGATGCGCTTCTTCAGCTTATAGGATTTGGAATACGTCTTGAAGTTGCAGGTGCAGCCGGTGTACTCGATGCGTTCAAGGATAGCGCACACAGTAGCGTCTGACCAGTGATACGGATGAGCCGAAAGCGGGTTCCCTTGCCGCTGATTATACACGGCAGAGGGCATCAGGATTCTTTCTTTCTCCAGGATCGAGGCAATGCTCTCCGGGCCTTTTCCCTGCATTGCCAGGTCAAAGATTCGTCTTACCACCAGCGCAGTTTCCGGATCGATGATCCAGTGTCCTTTTCGCATCGGATCTTCCAGATAGCCATAGGGTGGACGGTTGAGATGCTCGCCGCGCATTCCCTTGGCCTTGATGACGGCGCGCACTTTCCGGCTGGTATCCTTGGCATAGAAGTCGTTGAACAGGTTGCGGACCGGGGTAAAATCACTGTCGCCATGTTCGGAATCCACGCCGTCGTTCACGGCGATGAATCGCACATTCATGCTGGGGAATACGATCTCTGTGTAGTGTCCAACTTGCAGATAGTCCCTGCCGAAGCGGCTCATGTCCTTCACAATGATCGTGCCGACCTGCCCCGCTTCCACCAGAGAGAGCAATTCCTGCATCGCCGGACGGTTGAAGTTGGTGCTAGTATAGCCGTCGTCCACGAAGAATCTCGTGTGGGTGAAGCCGTGATCGTCAGCATACTTTTGAAGCAATGTTCTCTGGTTTTGGATGGAGTTGGACTCTCCATCCAGATCGTCTTCGTTGCTGAGTCTGCAATATAATGCGGTGATCTGCTGCTGATTCAAATCATTTTCCTCCTTTCGGGAATCAGTCGGCAGAACCGTAGTGCTCATAGGAATCATAGCATAGTTCAGGAAATTCGTCATCTGGGAATAGCCTCCATACGGGGTAAAGATTCAGAGAAGATCAGGCGTTTCACCTTACCGACCAGGCTTTCTTTGCCGTCGCAATCGGTCAGGATCGAGTACCGGGTGTTGCCGATCTTTCGTTCGATGATGCCGTGGAATGTATCGTATGCCGACCAGATCTTCTCCCAGGCTTCCACCAATTCGGTTGGAGGAATGTCGGGCGGATAATCATAGACAGCTGCCCAATCGAAGGGCTCATAGCCGGAAGCGATTAGGTCATTGAGATACTCGTAGTCCATTTCTTGGGGGATGGTGTAGTGCATGCGTTTGGTAAAAACCTCCTTAAAATAAGTTTCGCATATTTGCTAAATATATATTATCATATCAAAAGAAGTCTGTCAACAAGCATTTCGCATATTTGATAAATTTTTCTTGACGAGAATTTGGTTCGCCTGTATAATGCAGATGGAGCTACAAACGATTTCATCGCAAGCTGCACATGTCATCTTTACATCAGGATCGGAGGATCACATGAAAACCGGAGAGAAGCTAAAACGCATCCGCAAATTTCGCGGATACAACCAGCCGGAGTTTGCCATTATGGTCGGCATGGGCGAAAACGCAGCGCCAAGAATTGCGCAATATGAGTCTGGATATCGTGTGCCATCTCCGAAACTTTTGAAGACAATGGCGGAGGTTTTGGACTGTAATCCGCTGGCACTCATGGATGTGACCGGGCAGAATGTGGAAGAATTGATGATGATGTTTTTCTGGTTGGAGGAAGAACATCCCGGCATGTTCCATGCGTTTCAAATGCAGCGAACTGAACTAAGTGATTATGATGCGGAAGCAACAGAAGACGAGAATGTGTATTATCAAGATAGTGATTCCTGGCCTGCTCATTCTCCGTGTGGATTGTGGATCGACAACAACCTGATGAATGGATTTTTCTGGGAATGGCTTTATCATCAGCAGGAGCTGAAGGCAGGAATTATTACAAGGGAAGAATACTTCGAGTGGAAAATCGGCTGGCCTTATACTTGCGATAAATGCGGGAAGCGGGAACCGACGAAAAAGTGCCGCAAGAAAAACACTGCCCTTGATTCAGATGAATCAACAACAGCAAAATAATGCCGCGATAGCACGGATCACAAACTTGCAATCCGTTGAAAATATAACGCTGTCCAGATGAGAAAACGGTTGTGGCAAGCAATGCAGAGTTAATAACTTCTGCAAAAGCTTGTTGGTAGGCTCCGCCCCCAAGCCCCTGCCAGCCAGCGCAAGCGCTGTGGTTATCTTTACGAAAAGAGAAAGCCGCCATGCCAGTATTGCGTGTAAAACGCAAGAGTCAGACATGACGGTTTCTTTCATGTCTGCCCATTGGCGGAAACGCATCTGGCGCAGAAAGATACTACAACCACAGAACATAGTTCTGGTTTTCAGGGGCTTGGGGGCGGAGCCCTCAACAAGCTTTTTGCAATTCGGCCCGGATTGCATTGCTTGCAGCTATGCAAATGTAGTACATTTGCCCTGCTTGCCACTATGTCTTACGCTAAACCGCAATTTGAAACCTTTTCCAAAGAAAAGAAAAATCCAAGAGACAGGCTGTTTGTATTGCTGCTATAGCAGAAAAATGGTATAATGAAAATAGTATATTATAGGTATTATTCAATCGTACAGAGGTGACATGGATGAGCAGACCGGAGGATGAGCGCGTAAAGATCCCAGCCCTTCTTCACCTGACGAGGCTGGGATATCAATACGTTTCTCTCAAGGAGAATGCTTACGACGGAGATACCGATATCTTTGTCGATGTATTTCGAGACGCCGTCTGCCGTTTGAATGACTACTCTTTTTCCGATGCCGAAATCAATACAATGCTCCAGGATTTCAAGCAGGTGCTGGACACAGAAGATTTGGGTAAGCAATTCTACAATTATTTGCTCAAAGGATACAATGGCGTTACGCTGATTGACTTCAATCATCCGGAAAGAAACACTTGGCAAATAGCAACCGAGCTTCCCTGCGTCAATGGTCAGGACGAATTCCGCCCTGACATCACGATCCTGATCAATGGCATCCCGCTGGCATTTATCGAAGTGAAACGCCCTAATAATAAGGACGGAATCCAAGCGGAATATGATCGGATGAACCGGCGCGTGCAAAACAGAAAATTCAGCCGCTTCATCAATATGACGCAGCTGATGGTGTTCTCCAACAATGGAGAATATGACGATAACGAAGCTGTTCCGTTGGAAGGCGCATATTACGCAACCATCGGATATGAGAAACTATTCTTCAGCCACTTCCGGGAGGAAGACGATAGTATCTTCACCCGTGTTGCTCCGTTGGATGAAACGATCGAATCGAAAATTCTGACTGACACCAATCTGGTCACCATTAAATCCGCGCCGGATTATCAGACCAATACCAGCCCGATGACACCGACCCATCGGATGCTGACTTCTCTTTTCAGCAAAGATCGGATGCTGTTCCTGCTGCGCTATGGCCTGGCATATGTGGAACGAACAGACGATAACGGCATCAAGCATCTGGAAAAGCATGTGATGCGTTATCCGCAGATCTTTGCCACGAAAGCCATCGAAGAAAAACTGAATCACAACGATAAGCACGGCGTCATTTGGCATACCCAAGGTAGCGGCAAAACAGCGCTGGTCTATTTCAACGTCCGCTATTTGACAGACTATTATCAAAAGCAGGGCATCATCGCCAAGTTCTATTTCATTGTCGATCGGCTCGACCTATTGAAGCAGGCCGCCGATGAATTCCGTGCACGGGGTCTCCATGTGGATACGGTGGAGTCAAAAGAAGATTTCACCAAAGCCATCGGCCAGACCGGCGAAGCAAACGCTTCCGGCGAATTATCCATCACGGTCGTTAATATACAAAAATTCTCCACTGATTCCATCTCCCGCCCCAGCGATTATAATGTGAACGTGCAGCGCGTGTACTTTATGGATGAAGCACACCGCAGCTATAACCCAAAGGGCTCCTTCCTGTCCAACCTGCTTTCCTCTGACAGGGAAGCTGTCATGATCGCTTTGACGGGCACGCCGTTGATCGGTGAGGGCTACAACACCAAAGACGTATTTGGCGCTTACATCCATAAGTATTATTACAATCGATCCATCAAGGATGGCTACACTCTGCGCCTGATCCGCGAGGGCATCCGTACTGAATACCGCACCCAATTGCAGGGCATATTGGAAAGCATCAAGGCCCTGAAGGGCTCCATTGACCGAAAGAACTTATACGCTCATCCCGCCTATGTGCGGGATCTGGTGAAATACATCGTGGAGGATTTCCGGCGCAGTCGTATTGCGCTGGGAGACAGCTCCATTGGCGGCATGATCGTCTGCGATTCTTCTGAGCAAGCACGGGAAGTGTTCCATCAGCTGGAAGACTATGATCTGACCGCCGCCCTGATCCTACACGATCAGGACGACAAAGAAACCCGGGAAAAGGAAGTCGATCATTTCAAAAAAGGCACCATAGATCTGCTGGTGGTTTACAATATGCTGCTGACCGGCTTTGACGCGCCGCGCCTGAAAAAACTGTATCTGGGCCGTGTGATCAAGGATCACAGCCTCTTGCAGGCGTTGACCCGCGTCAACCGTCCCTATAAAAAGCATCGCTATGGTTTTGTGGTGGACTTCGCCGATATTCGGGCGGAATTCGATAAAACGAATAAAGCCTATTTTGACGAGCTCCAGGCCGAGTTGGGCGATGCCTTCCACCAATATGACAGCATCTTCATGACGTCGGAAGAGATCTCCGCGGCGTTACAGGAGATTCAGCAAAAGCTATTCCTGTATGATACGGAAAACGTATCGCTTTTCACGCAGCAGATTTCGGCCATCGAAGATAAAGAGGAGCTGCTTTCCCTGCGCAAAACCTTGGAAAGCTACAAGGAATTGCAGAACATTGCCCGTTTGTTCGGTTATGAGGAGTTGGCGGACAAGTTTACGTTGGAGAACGCCAACAAGCTATCCAATGAAGTGCAAAACCGTATCGCTCTGGTCAACGCCAAGAACGCCCTTAACGATCCCCAGGATATGACCGCCGTGCTGAATCTGGCCATGAGCGAGATTCAGTTCGTTTTCAAGCGGGTGTCCAAGGATGAAATGGTAATTGCCGATGCCTTCCGGGATGCGCTGGATAAAACCCATCGGGAAATGCAGCATACCTTCGATCCGCAGGACCCCGAATACATCACCCTGCTGGAGGAACTGCAGCGGCTGTTCCAGAAAAAGCATATCGAGGAATTGACCGCCGATGAAATGAAGGAGCATATGCAGGAGCTGGAGCGCATCCGTTCCCGCGCGGCGGCGCTGAACCAGCGGGACGCGCTGCTGACCCACAAATACGCGGATGATCCAAAGTTCATGCGCATCCATAAACGCTTGATGAGCAATCCGCCGCCCATCGGCACAGACGCGCAGATTTTCCCGGTGCTGATGGATTTGAAGCGCCTGGTGGACAGCCAGGTACTGGCCAATCAGCGGATGCTGCAAAATGAGCCTTACTTTACCGCGGAAATGATGCCCGCCATCAAGCAGGCGCTGCAGGCCCACGGCTTGCCCTTCACCCTGCCGCAGCTCAAATTCGTCGGGGCGACGCTATCTCAGGAATATTTCCATGAAAGGACATGGGCACAATGAATACAGTGGAAATCACCCAGCAAACCAAAGCCATGATCGACGGCCTGAAAGCCGTCTGTACCAATTTCGGCCTAGGCAACGCCGCCAGCGAATACAAGATCATCACAGAGGTTTTCCTCTATAAATTCCTGAATGATAAATTCATTTATGAAATGAAAAAGGTGAATCCTGCCTATGCTGATTTGACGGACACCGAGGTGGAGCAGCGCTTATCCGCTTTATCCGAAGATGAATATGAAATGGCGCTGATGGATATTGGCGGCTCCACGGCCAAGCTGCACCCTAAACAGTTCATTTCCTATTTGTTCAACCACCAGAACGATGACAAATTCCATGATCTGTTCGATAAAACCCTGGTGGCGATCTCCAACGACAACATGGACATCTTCTCCGTTCAGGCGGGCGGTGCGTCCAAGATCAAGCTGTTCGACGCCCTGTCGCCCTATGTGATCGAGGAAGAAAAGCGGGACGCCTTCTGCAAGGCCATGATCGGCAAGCTGGTCAACGATTCCTTTACCGGCGTGTTTGAGCAGAAATATGATTTCTTTGCCGATATTTTTGAATACCTCATCAAGGATTACAACAAGGACAGCGGCAAATATGCCGAATACTATACGCCCCATTCCATCGCCACCATTCTGGCGCGGATTCTGGTGCCACAAGCCGTCCAAAACGTGACGGTGTACGACCCTGCCGCCGGCACCGGCACCCTGGTGCTAGCCCTGGCCCATGAGATCGGGGAAAACAACTGCACCGTGTACACCCAGGACATCAGCCAGAAGGCCAACGAGTTCATGCGCCTGAACCTGATCCTCAACGGCCTGGTGCATTCTCTGCCCAACGTGGTGCATGATGACACCCTGGTGTCGCCCCGGCACCTGAACGCCAGGAAGGACAATATTGCCACCTTTGACTATATCGCCAGCAATCCGCCCTTCAACATGGATTTCAGCGAAACCCGAGATACCCTGGCGGGGGAAGCCTACCAGAAGCGTTTCTTTGCCGGCGTGCCCAATATTCCAAACAAAAAGCTGGACAGCATGGCCGTGTACCAAATGTTTCTCCAGCATATTATTGCTTCCTTGAATGACCAGGGCAAGGCTGCCGTGGTGGTGCCCACGGGCTTTTTGACGGCGGGCAGTGGCATTCCGCTGAAAATTCGCCAGCATCTGGTGGAGCATCATTGGCTCCGGGGCGTGGTGAGCATGCCCAGCAATATCTTTGCCAACACCGGCACCAACGTGTCCGTGCTGTTCATTGATAAGCAGCATACCGGCGACGTGATCCTGATGGACGCCAGCAAGCTGGGCAGCAAGGTGAAGGTGGACGACAACCAGCGCACCGTCCTTTCCGACGCGGAGATCGAGCGGATCATCGACACCTTCAACGCGGGCCAGCCTGTGGAGGATTTCTGCGTCACCGTCAGCGACAAGCAGATCAAGGAAAAGAAATACAGCTTCTCCGCCGGGCAGTATTTTGAAGTCAAAATCGAATATGTCAACCTGACCCTGGCCGAATTCGCCGAGAAAATGCAAGGCTTCCAAACTCGCCTGCAAGCGATGTTTGAGGAAGGGCATCGGCTGGAGCAGGAGATCAAGGAGCAGTTGGGGCGGGTGAAGTATGAATTATAAAAAATTACCGGATATATGCAATATAACTACTGGAAAACTTGACGCCAATGCAGCGGTTGCTGGTGGAGCATATCCGTTTTTTACATGCGCTCCCGAACCCATAACTATTGATTCTTTCGCGTTTGACTGTGATGCTATTCTATTAGCCGGAAACAATGCACAAGGAAACTTTCATATTACGCGATATAACGGGAAATTCAATGCATATCAGAGAACATATGTTATAACTGCCAAGGATGGGTATAACATTGATTTCATAAAATATATGCTTGAATTGTCTTTGGCTCATTTCAAAAGCCAAGCACAAGGTTCACAGACAAAATTCCTAACTATTCAGATTCTAAACAGTTTTTCTATCCCGGACATTTCATTGGATGAGCAAATCAAGACGGTCGGTCCATTAGTCGTGCTGGATAAAAAGATCAACAACAATAATAATGCATGCACCGAACTGGAAGCCATGGCGAAAACCCTCTATGATTACTGGTTTGTGCAGTTTGATTTTCCGGATGAAAACGGCAAGCCCTACCGCACCAGTGGCGGTGCAATGGAGAAGTGCAAGGAATTGGGCCGCGAAGTGCCGAAAGGGTGGAAAGCAGGAACGGTTGTTGATCTCGGAGAAATCGTTTCAGGCGCAACCCCATCTACTACGGAAGAAAACTATTATACTACCAATGGTATTGCTTGGATCACTCCTAACGACCTCTCTGATAATGAACACAATATGTTTGTTTTTCATGGAGAGCGGGACATAACAGAAGCAGGCTTAAGCAGTTGTTCCGCTATACTGATGCCAGCAGGCAGCGTTCTAATGAGTTCTCGTGCACCTATCGGCTACCTTGCCATTGCTGCTAATCCCGTTTGTACAAACCAGGGTTTCAAATCAATCATTTGCACTAAAGATTATGGCACATTGTTTGTATATTACACGCTAAAAAGAAATGTGCAGGGCATTGCGCGTCAAGGCGTCGGTACGACCTTTAAGGAAGTGTCACGGGATACGTTGGCACGGTATACTGTATTGCTTCCGGATACTACAATTGCAAAACACTTTGAACAATTGATTGCGCCTATATCACAGACGAGAAAGAACTGTGAGCAGGAAAATCGGGAATTAATAGCACTCCGCGATTGGCTCCTGCCGATGCTGATGAATGGGCAGGCACAAGTTGAAAAATGATATTTCGGAGGTACAAACGATGGGGTACATTGTTGGTGAGGCAAAGCTCAAAATCACTACAGAATTTCCTGAACAGGGAATCATGCTCAAGCCGTTTCTTTGCAGTTTTGATGTAACTTATGCAGAAAGAAAAGAAATTAATAATACAGTATTATTTGCGTTTATTTTGAAACCTGAAAAACAGATTAGTGAAGGTTTCGGAATTGATAAAGAAATCTTATTAGCATATTCACCTTATAAATCTCTTGAGCAGCGTTCGTTACAGGCGCTGAATAAGCTGTTCAATGTGTTTCCTTTCAGTAATAGAATAGATACTCTAAGTTGCTTTTTCATTTCACAAGATGAATCAGTTAAAGACTATTCTGGTGTTACATCTTTCGGCGAAGAGCAATCCAGATCTATCGTAACCTTTGTTTATGATGAGCTGATCAAGAATCAAAATGATCCATGGTATATTCGTAATATGCTAAAACAACACTTTTATGATGAAGATTTGTTTGGCTATACGCTTCCATTACGAGATGATGCTTCCTTCTTTGGACGCCAACAAGTTATTTCAAGATATATTGATTCAATTAAGCGTTGCGAGAATCGAGGTATATTTGGCGTAAGAAAAACCGGAAAAACATCCTTGATGTTCAGAATAGATCGAATAGTCCGAGAGCAAAAACTTGGTTTTGTCTTCTATTATGATTGTAAGTCCCCTTCATATAGGAAAATGCATTGGAATGAGTTCCTTGGCTCGATATGTGATAATATAGCAAAACGATTAAAAATCTGGATAAAAAGAGACTATGATGAAAAGAGAATAATACAAAGTTTTCGGTATGTAATGAAAGTTGCTACGGATCAAAAGATGCGTATAATTATCATGTTTGATGAAGTGGAATATATATCTTTCAGATCACCTCTTGATGATCACTGGCATACGGAGTTCATAGACTTTTGGCAAACTATATGGTCTGTGCAGAGCATATACAGAAATCTTGTTTTTATTCTGGCTGGTGTCAATCCAAGTATAGTGGAAACTGACATAGTTAATGGAGTACAGAATCCATTATTTAGCATTGTACAATCAGAATACTTGCAAGGATTAACCAACGATGATGCACGACTTATGATTCGTACTCTCGGGCGCAGAATGGGGTTGAGCTTTGAATACGACGCAATTAATGCTCTATATGATCAATATAATGGACATCCCATGCTGTTAAGACTCGCGTGCAGCTATATTAATAGATCACTGGATAACACAACGCGCCCTGTAAAAATATCATTAGATTTAATTAAACCTTTGCAAAGCGAAATTGATATTGAACTATCATATTACTTTAGGCATGTTGTTTCGGAGATTAAACAGTTCTATCCAGA
>ERZ772867.2474-NODE-2474-length-17785-cov-4.659673_pt1 | contig 17785 bp, 16 predicted proteins | sample MGYA00511341_ERZ772867 | MGnify/ENA primary metagenome ERZ772867 (study PRJEB29015, sample SAMEA2737707) | human gut metagenome | biome: human gut; feature: human-associated habitat; material: faeces | place: China | collected 2012 ... | reverse complement strand
CGAGCGGGCGGTCTGATTTCATCAAAAGGTTCTGCCGCGTTTACAAGGGTGATTCTGCTCTCGCCCTTCAAAGAGTGCATACCGTGCGCCAAATTATGCAGCACACCTGCGTTTACTCCTGCGTGACGACCATTCCCTCGTGATCCACCGCCATATGCAGGCATTCCCAGTGTCCGGGCAGCGCAGAAACGCCCCGGGACAGAGCCTCCTCCGCCGCAGGATCGGTGGACAGGCACAGCAGCGTCGGCCCTGCGCCGGAGATGCAGAAGGCCACACAGCCGCAGCGGCGGGACAACTCCTCCGCCTCGTCAAAGCCGGGAATCAGCACCCGGCGGTAAGGCTGGTGCAGCCGGTCATGGAGCGTCAGCGAAATGCGCCGGGCGTCTCCTTCCTCCAGTGCCTTGAGCAGCACAGCAGCGTGGGAGACATTGAACACGGCATCGGCAAAGGGCACCTGCTTGGGCAGAGCCTCCCGCGCCTTATGGGTGGAAAGCTGGTAATCCGGAATCAGCGCCGTGAAGCGAATGGACGGATGCAGGCTGTACCGGGCAATCACCGGGCGGCCCTGCTCCACAAAGGACACCACCAGTCCGCCGAAGATGGCCGGGGCCAGATTATCCGGATGGCCCTCGATGTCGTTGCAGATGCCCAGCAGTTCCTCCCGGCTGAGGGGCGAGCCGTGGGCGGCATTGGCTGCGGCAGCGCCTGCCACAATCAGCGCGGCAGAGGAACCAAGCCCCCGGCAGATGGGGATTCCCGTTTTGATGGACAGATGCAGACCGGGCATCGGCAGGCCGAGATGATGCATCACCGCCTGATAGGACACCACAGCCAGATTTTCCGGGTTCTGATAGGCCGGCTCCACACCGGTGAAGGTCAGCCCCTCGGGCTGCTCCTGAAAGGTCAGCGTATCGTACAGCGCCAGTGCGCAGCCAAAGGTATCAAACCCGGGGCCGAGGTTTGCGGTGGTGGCGGGAACGCGAACGGTTACCATTGGGCTTCACCTGCCTTGCTGAGCACATAGGAGAGCATATCCTCCCGCTCGATTACATCCGTGTGGCGCACAGGCTTATCCCGCAGCGAGGACAAATTCCGGGGGATGGGCACACCGGTGACGGACTGAAGCTTGTCCATCATGGCAAACTCATCATCGCAGCTGTTCTGACCCAGCGCGGACAGCACCGCAGCAGGGAATTTATAGGGGTTGGCCGTGCTCAGCACCACCACGGGGACACCGTCCCGGTGGGCGGCAGAGAACGCCTCAGACACAGCCCAGGCAACTGCCGTGTGGGGATCGCAGAGGTAGTGCTGCTCCTGCCACAGGCGGGCAATGGTTGCGGCGGCGCCGGTATCGTCACAGCAGCCGCAGGAAAACTCCGCCTTCAGCTTGGCAAACAGCTCATCGTTCACGCGGTAACGGCCCTTTTCATTCAGTTCCTGCATCAGGCGGGCCACATATGCGTCGTTATCCGAAAGCATGGCCAGCAGCCGTTCCAGATTGCTGGACACCAGAATATCCATGGAGGGGGAAGTGGTCTTATAGAAGGTGCGCCGCCGGTCGTACACGCCGGTGGAGAGGAACTCCGTCAGCACATCGTTGGAGTTGGAGGCGCAAATCAGCTGGCCCACAGGCAAGCCCATGCGCTTGGCAAAGTAGCCTGCCAGAATGTCACCGAAATTGCCCGTCGGCACGCAGAAATGAACAGGGTCGCCCACCTTGATGCGCCCGCAGCGCACCAGATCGGCGTAGGCTTTGAAATAGTACACAATCTGCGGGGCCAGACGGCCAATGTTGATGGAGTTGGCAGAGGAAAGGCGCATGCCGGGGATGTCCCCATCGGAACATGCTGCAAACACCCGCTTCACGCCGGTCTGGGCATCATCAAAGTTGCCGCGGACGGCGCAGACCTTTACATTCCGCCCCTCCTGCGTCGTCATCTGTGCCTGCTGCACGGCAGAAACGCCGCCGGCGGGGTAAAACACCATAATACGGGTGCCAGGCACATCATGGAACCCCTCCAGCGCAGCCTTGCCGGTGTCGCCGGAGGTGGCGGTGAGGATCAATATCTCATCACGGATGCCCTCTACCTTGCGGGCTTCACTGATCAGCAGAGGCAGCAGGCTCAGTGCCACATCCTTAAAGGCACTGGTGGGGCCGCGGAACAGCTCCAGCACATAGCGATCCCCCACCCTGACCAGCGGTGTCAGGTCCTCCGTTTCGAATTTGCCGGCATAGCCCCGGCGGACGATAGAATCCATGTCCGGGAACTCCGGCAGCAGCGCCGCCAGAATCCGAGAGGACATGGTGAGGGTGTCCTCCTGCAGCAGTGCCTTCCAATCAATATATGGAATCTGAGTGGGCAGGTACAGGCCTCCATCGGGGGCAATACCCTTGAGCACAGCCTCGGTGGAGGTGGCTTGCAGCCGTCGGTTGCGGGTACTTTGATATTTCATACAACTTGCTCCAATCTTTTTCTTGCATTTTGCATAAGGATATGATACACTGTCCTCAATCAAAAATCAAGTGTTTTTAATCCGTGGACATTTACAGAATTTTTGTCCTGTTGATTGATAGACTTGTATGAACCTTCAGAAAGTTTGAGGACCAGATATGTTAAAAGTGTTGAAATTTGGCGGCTCCTCCATGGCAGATGCCCATCAATTTGCAAAGGTAAAGTCCATCGTGGAGGCGGATCCCAGCCGCCGGGTGGTAGTGGTTTCTGCGGCGGGAAAGCGCTTCAGCGGCGACCACAAGCTGACGGATCTGCTGTATCTGTGCTATGCGCATCTGAAATACGGCGTATCCTGCGACAACGTGTTCGACATGATTCGTGGGCGGTATCTGGACATCCGGGACGAGCTGGAACTGAAAACCGATCTGGAGTCGGAATTTGAGGCGCTGCGCCGGAAAATGGACAAGGGCATCAGTCAGGATGAGCTGGTGAGCCGGGGCGAGTATTTCGCCGCCCGGTTGATGGCAGATTGTCTGGGCTATGACTTTCTGGACAGCGAACTGTGGCTGAAATTCAAGCTGGACGGCACGGTGGATCAGGAGGCTACCTATGAGGCGCTGCGTCACACGGTCGGCAGCCGCCGGGTAGTGATTCCGGGCTTTTACGGCACCATGCCGGACGGCTCTATCAAGACCTTTACCCGGGGCGGCAGCGACATCACCGGCGCTCTGGCGGCGGCAGCGCTGGATGCCGATGTGTATGAAAACTGGACGGATGTATCCGGCTTTCTGATGGCCGACCCACGCATTGTGCCAAATCCGGAGCCCATCCAGCGCATCACCTATTCAGAACTGCGGGAGCTGAGCTACATCGGCGCGCAGGTGCTGCACGAGGGCACCATCTTCCCCGTGCGGGAGAAGAATATCCCCCTGAATATCCGCAACACCAACCAGCCCGACCACCCTGGCACCATGATCCGCGAGACCTTTGACGAGGTGGAGGACGCCGGAGCCGAGCGGTTCATCACCGGTATTGCCGGGCGCAAGAACTTTTCTATCATCACTATCACAAAGACCGGCATGAGCGGCGAAGTGGGCACCCTGCGGCAGATTCTGGAGCTGCTGGAAAAGTACGGCATCGTGGTGGAGTACCTGCCCTCCGGTATCGACAGCGTTTCGCTGGTGGTATCTGCTGACAAGCTGCGCCCCTGCCAGTATCCCCTGCTGGGAGATATTCAGAAGGTCATCCGGCCGGATAATATCCATGTCACCGAAGATATTGCCATCGTCGCCGCCGTAGGCCGGAAGATGGCCTTTAAGCCCGGCAGCTCCGGCAAGCTGTTTGCAGCGCTGGGTGAAAAGGGAATCAACATCCGCATGATTACCCAGGGGCCGGACGAACTGAACATCATCGTAGGTGTGGACAACAAGGACTTTGCCGAAGCTATCCGGGTGCTGTATGACAGCTTTGTAAAATAAAACCGTATTCCATTATAATAGGTGAGCTGAAGGAGGAAATCAAGATGAAAAAATATAAAGTAGCAATTTTGGGCGCAACGGGCGCCGTGGGCCGGGAAATGATGAAGATTCTGGCTGAGCGCAGCTTCCCGGTGGAGGAACTGCATCTGCTGGCCTCAGAACGGTCCGTGGGGCAGAAGATTCAGTGGCAGGGCAAGGAGCTGGCGGTGGAGCTGGCCTGTGACGATGCCTTCCGGGGCATGAATATTGTGCTGGGCGCGGCAGAAAACGATATTGCCAAGCGGTTTGCGCCGGCCATTGTCAAGGCTGGGGCTGTATTTGTAGATAACTCCAGCGCCTTCCGTCTTGACCCGGATGTGCCGCTGATCGTGCCGGAAATCAATCCCGAAGATGCCAAAAAGCACAAGGGCATTATTGCAAACCCCAACTGCACCACCATTGTGTCGCTGGTTGCCATCAATGCATTGAATCAGGACAGCCCTATTGAGAGTATCATTGCCTCCTCCTATCAGGCTACCTCCGGCGCAGGCGCAGGCGGCCCCAAGGAACTGATGGCTGAGGTGGAGGCTCTGCGTGAGGGGAAGACCTATGAGCCGAAGGTGTTCCAGTATCAGATTGCCTACAATGTTATTCCCCAGATTGGCGGCGAGGCCTTCGAGGGCTACACCTCTGAGGAAATGAAGATGCAGAATGAGGGCCGGAAAATCATGCACCTGCCGGAGCTGAAGGTCAGCTGCACCTGCGTGCGGGTGCCGGTGGTACGCAGCCACAGCGTGTCTATTGTTGTGCGGACCAAAGAGAAAATTTCCGTGGAGCGGGCACGGGAGCTGATTGCAAACGCACCCGGCTGCCGTCTGGTGGACGACTTGAAAAACCGGCAGTATCCCATGCCGCTGGACACCAGCGATCAGGACATCGTGTTCGTCGGCCGCATCCGGGATGATCTGACCTCGGATAATGGGCTGAATATCTGGTGCTGCGGCGATCAGGTGCGCAAGGGCGCGGCCACCAATGCCGTGCAGATTGCGGAACTGCTGATTGAAAAGTAAATCCCACACCAAAACAGCAGGAGCAAGGCAAATCGCCTTGCTCCTGCTTTACAATTCGTATTGGTTGCCGCGCATTATACAATACGCGATCATTTCCCCAGCCACTGCGGCAGGAAAAACGCCGCTGCCAACTGCGCAGCCAGAATCAGCGGCAGCCCGACTTGAAAATACCAGTGCCGGGTTTTGTGGTGAAACACACGCATGCCCAGAATGCCGCCCACACTGCCGCCCAGCAGCGGCAGAAGAAACAGTGTCTTTTCCGGGACACGCCACTGGCCTTTCTTTGCCCTGCGCTTATCAGCGCCGTAGACCAGAAAGGTTACAGCATTCACTGCCGCCAGATACAGTGCCAGCCAGCCCCACGGAGTGCGGAGCATCAGTTCTCCTTCTCCAGCCGGCTGAGGGAGCAGGCAATGGCGGAAGCCACCCGGGCATTGTTGAACACCAGCTGGATATTGCTGTTCAAGCTGTCGCCGCCGGTGAGATCCTTCACCTTGGCCAGCAGGAAGGGCGTGGTCTCCTTGCCGTGAATACCTTTGGCCTTGCACTCGGCCACGGCCTCATCAATGGCCTTGCCAATGACCTCAGGGTCCATGGAGTACTGCTCGGGGATGGGATTGGTCACCAGCATGCCGCCCTCCTGGCCCAGCACCTGCTTGACATGGAAGGCTGCGGCAACCTCATCGGGGGTATCCAGCTCGTAATCCACGCCGAAGCCGGACTTGCGGGTATAGAAGGCAGGCAGCTCCTTGGTGCCGTAGCCAATGACGGTGACGCCCTTGGTCTCCAGATACTCCAATGTCAGGCCCAGATCCAGAATGGCCTTTGCGCCGGCGCACACCACCAGCACAGGGGTCTTGGCCAGCTCCTCCAGGTCGGCGGAAATGTCCATGGTGGTCTCCGCGCCCCGATGCACGCCGCCGATGCCGCCGGTGGCAAAGACCTTGATGCCGGCCATGGCAGCAATCATCATGGTGGTGGTAACGGTGCAGGCGCCATCCATTCCCTTGGCCACCAGCACCGGCAGGTCCCGGCGGCTGGCCTTGGCAACGGCATGACCGGCCTTGCCCAGATAATCAATTTCCTCGGCAGACAGGCCGGCCTTCAGGCGGCCGCCGATGATGGCAATGGTGGCAGGAACAGCGCCGCAGTCACGGATGATCTTCTCCACCTGCAGGGCGGTTTCGGCGTTCTGGGGATAGGGCATACCGTGGGAGATGATGGTGCTTTCCAGCGCCACAACGGGCTTACCCTCGTCCAGCGCCTTCTTTACCTCGGGGGCAATATCCAGATAACGATTCAGCATAATGATTTCCTCCTGTTTTTTATAAATATAGATGATATACAATCCGTATGGGGATCCGGTTACGAAAGCCGTTTCAGCAGCTCCTGCTCGCTCATAATCGGGTTAATGGTTTCGGCGCTCTCCATCGTCAGGGACGCAGCTGCCAGACCGGCCCGGGCGGACCGCTTCAGATCACTGCCGCACAGATAGGCCCACGCAAGCGCCGCCATAAAGGAATCGCCGCAGCCGGTGGTGCTGACCATTTGCGCCTTGGGCGCCGGAAGGGTGCATTCGCCGCTATGGTCGGCAGCATATACCCCATCGCCCCCCAGCGAAATGAACACACGGTGCAATCCGGTATCCAGCAGGGCCCGGGCTGCACAACGCAGGCTGGCCGTATCAGTGATGGATATGCCGGACAGCAGCTCTGCCTCCAGCCGGTTGGGCTTGAGGGTGTGCAGCCGCCCCAGCACCGGGCGCAGCTTCTCTGCCTTGACGGTAGACACGGGATCGGCAAAAATGGGCGCCCGGCAATTCTTCGCCAGCCATGTAATACTCTCCTGCGGCAGATTGGTATCAATGACGATGACCTGACTGCCCTCCAGCAGCTGCTTACGCCCCTCCAGCACCCGCGGCGTCAGGTGGCGGTAGATGTCCATATCCGACACCGCCAGCTGCATATCCCCCTGCTGGTCGTTGATGAAAAGATAGGTGGAGGTATGCCCGCCGGGCACCACCGGCGACTGAGAAATGTCTATCCCCAGTTCGCCGCACACTGCCGCCAGCTTCTGGGCGTACACATCGTCGCCAAAAGCCGTTACCAGCCGCACATCCAGCCCCATCAGACTCATGTTATGGGCAATGTTGCGGCCCACGCCGCCGGGGCTCATCCGTACCCGGCCCGGGTTGGAATCCTGCGCCACCAGCGTCTCGCTGGGCCAGCCGCCGATGTCCATATTCATGCCACCCACCACCGTAACATAGGGGCTTCTGGTTACAATATATCCTTTTCCGGCAATGCAGCCCTTTTTCATCAGGTTGGAAATATGCACTGCCACACTGGACCGGGTAATGCCCGCCCGCTCAGCCAGCTCCTGCTGGGAGATCATGGGGTTTTCTTCGATCCAGTTGAGTATCTGCCGCTCCCGTTGGGTCATATCCGCCTCCGTAAGCATAAATTTATTTTCTAATCACATGCTTATTCTGGCACACAGTTCCCAACTTGTCAAGCATTTTCTGTTGCCAAAAAAGAAAATCTGGCTTATAATAAAAAACACTGTATCAATCACACTGAGAAAAGGTGGACAACATCATGGATCGTATGAAAATCGCAGCCCTGTTTGCCGACCAGGAAACGCTGGACGGCAAGGAAGTGGTGGTCTGCGGCTGGGCCCGCACCATCCGCGACATGAAGGCCTTTGGCTTTATTGAACTGAACGACGGCTCCTGCTTTAAAAACCTGCAGGTGGTGATGGATGCTTCCGTCCTGCCCAATTATAAAGAGATCGCTGCCCAGAATGTAGGGGCCGCCCTGATTGTCCGGGGCGTTGTAGCCCTGACCCCGGAGGCCAAGCAGCCGCTGGAGGTCAAGGCCTCCTCCATCGAGGTGGAGGGCAAGTCCTCCCCCGATTATCCCCTGCAGAAAAAGCGGCACAGCGTAGAGTTTCTGCGCACCATTCAGCATCTGCGCCCCCGCACCAACCTGTTTTCTGCCACCTTCCGCGTGCGCTCTGTAGCAGCTTACGCGGTGCATGAATTCTTCCAGAGCCGCGGCTTCGTATATATCCACACCCCCATCATCACCGGCTCTGACTGCGAGGGCGCAGGCGAAATGTTCCAGGTGACTACACTGGATCTGGACAACATCCCCCGCACTGAGGACGGTCAGGTGGACTACAGCAAGGATTTCTTCGGCAAGAAGACCAGCCTGACGGTGTCCGGCCAGCTGAATGCCGAAAACTTCGCCATGGCCTTTGGCGATGTGTATACCTTCGGCCCCACCTTCCGGGCAGAAAACTCCAACACCCAGCGCCACGCCGCCGAGTTCTGGATGATTGAGCCGGAGATGGCCTTTACCGATCTGGCCGGCGACATGGATGTGGCGGAGGATATGATTAAGTTTATTATCCGCAGCGTTCTGGACAAGTGCCCCGACGAGATCAACTTCTTCAACTCCTTTGTGGACAAGGGACTGAAGGAACGGCTGGAGCATGTGGCATCAAGCGATTTCGGCCGGGTTACCTACACCGAGGCTGTGGAAATCCTGAAAAAGCACAACGACCAGTTTGACTTCAAGGTTGACTGGGGCACCGACCTGCAGACCGAGCACGAGCGTTTCCTGACCGAGCAGGTGTTCAAGCGCCCTGTTTTCGTCACCGACTATCCGGCCGAGATCAAGGCTTTCTATATGCGCATGAATGACGACGGCAAGACCGTGGCCGCTGCGGACTGTCTGGTACCCGGCATCGGCGAGATTATCGGCGGCAGCCAGCGCGAGGAGCGGCTGGAGCTGCTGGAGCAGCGTATCCGGGATCTGGGCATGAATCCGGAGGATTACTGGTGGTATTGCGACCTGCGGCGCTACGGCAGCTGCAAGCATGCAGGCTTTGGTCTGGGCTTTGAGCGGATGGTCATGTATCTGACGGGTGTAAGCAACATCCGGGATGTGGAGCTTCATCCCCGCACCGTGGGCAACGCCGATTTTTAAACATACTTTCCTTTCCGAAGCAGGCACCCGAAGTGCCTGCTTCGGTTTATTTCAGCAGTTTTCCGCTGCTTTGGGGCATTTTCGGCCAATTGCCCCAGAAAGAATCGAAAAAAACACTGGCAAAATGCAAGTTTTCTTGCTATAATGATTTTATATGATGGAAAAGTTTTGTCATCACCAACGAGAGACAATATAGGAGAATCTATGGAAACACAAAAAAAGTGCCGGGGCGACCGCAAGGATGGCCGTCTGCTGCGGGAGCTGGACTCTCTGCACTATATTACCGGCATCATCTATCCCAACCGCTGCGATAACGAGGCGTATATTTCGCTGCGGGTAGACCTGACCAACATGAACGCCTATCTTGCCAAGCTGAACGAAACAGAGACGGAGTTTCCCTACACCATGTTCCACATTGTGGTGGCCGCTCTGCTGAAAACCATTACCCTGCGGCCCAAGCTGAACCGCTTCATTGCCAACTGTAATTTTTACCAGCGCAACGAGGTGTCTGCCGCCTTTGTGGTGAAGAAGCAGTTTTCCGACAAAGGTGCCGAGGCGCTGGCCTTCCTGCACAGCAAGGAGGACTATACCCTGCGGGATGTGCATGAATACATCCGCAATCAGGTGACGGAATGCCGCTCGGAAAAAGTGGACCCCACCACCGGCGTGATGGACATTCTCAACAAAATCCCCCGCTTTGTCAGCAAGGCCGCTATCCGCACCCTGATGTGGCTGGACAAACACGGTTGGGTGCCCGCAGACATCATTGCCACCGACCCGTACTACAGCTCTGTGGTCATTTCCAATCTGGGCTCCATCAAGCTCAAGTGCGGCTATCACCATCTGACCAACTGGGGCACCTGTTCCCTGTTCTGCATCATTGGAGAAAAGGCCGTGCGGCCTGTTTTTGACGCGGAAGGCAATGTCTCCATGCGGGAAACACTGGACCTGGGCCTGACCATTGATGAGCGTCTGGGCGACGGATACTACTATTCCAAATCTATCCGGCTGCTGAAATATCTGCTGGAGCATCCGGAGGAATTGGAGAAGCCTATTAAGGAGGAAGTTGACTATGAGTGAATTGAAAGCCCCCTGGCTTGCCAGCAAGGACCCCGAAGTACCTGCCAGTCTGACATATTCAGAGCTCTCCATGTGCGGCAAAGTGGAGGAGATCGTGCGCAAGTACCCTGAGTACATTGCCTATGAGTTCATGGGAAAAGAAACCACCTATCGCGAGATGTGGGAAAAGGTGAAGGCATGCGCCAAAAGCCTGAAGGCGATTGGCATTCGGGAAGGAGACAAGGTCACCATCTGTATGCCCAACGCCCCCCAGACCTTGTGCATGTTCTACGCCGTGAACATGGTGGGCGCCATCGCCAACATGGTCCATCCCCTGTCCGCCGAGAGTGAAATTGCCTTCTACCTGCGGGATTCCGGCTCTGTGGCCGCCATTACGCTGGATCAGTTTTATCCCAAGTTTGAAAGCGTGCGTAAGGCCGTTGACCTGCCCTGCCTGATTATCACCAGCGTGGCAGACGAGTTGAAGCCTATTATGAAGCTGGGGTATAACCTGACCGAGGGCCGCAAAAAAACCAAGGTGCCCCACAACGCCGCAGGCGTGGTGATGTGGAAGGATTTCCTGAAGCGGGGCGAGTATCTGGAGATTTACCGCGTACACCGCAAGGCAGACGATCCCGCTGCCATTCTCTACTCCGGCGGCACCACCGGCGTAACCAAGGGCATTTTGCTGTCAAACCTGAACTTCAATACACTGGCTGCGCAGATTATTGCCACCAACCCCTTCTTCCGGCCCGGAGACAAGATGCTGGCTATCATGCCTATGTTCCACGGTTTCGGTCTGGGTGTGTCCATCCACTCCATGGTGGCAAACGGCGGTCACTGCATTCTGATCCCCCGCTTTACCCCCAAGACCTATGCCGAGCTTCTGAAAAAGCATAAGCCCAACCTGATTGCCGGCGTGCCCTCCCTGTTTGAAGCGCTGCTGCGCACATCGGAAATCGAGGGGGCTGATCTCAGCTGCCTGAAGGGCGTGTTCTCCGGCGGCGACAGCCTGTCTATTGAGCTGAAAAAGCGGTTTGACGCCTTCCTGAAGGAGCACGGTGCGTCCATCACCGTCCGCGAGGGCTATGGCACCACCGAATGCGTCACTGCCAGCTGCCTGACACCTATCCACAAGCAGAAGGAGGGGTCCATTGGTATCCCCTTCCCGGATACATATTACAAGATTGTCAAGCCCGGTACCGAGGATGAGGTCCCCTACGGCGAGGAGGGCGAGATATGCCTGTCCGGTCCCACGGTGATGCTGGAGTATGTGGGCCACCCTGAGGAAACCGCCCAGACCCGCCGGCTGCACGCCGACGGCCATGTGTGGATACATACGGGCGATCTGGGCATGATGGACGAGGAGGGTTTCATCTACTTCCGTCAGCGCATCAAGCGCATGATCGTTACCAACGGCTACAATGTCTATCCGTCTCAGCTGGAAAACATTCTGGACGGCCACGAGTATGTACATCTTTCCTGCGTGATCGGTGTGCCCGATCCCATCAAGATTCAGCGGGTAAAGGCTTTTGTAGTGCTCAAGCCCGGCTATGTGCCCACCGAGGCCTGCAAGAAAGAACTGCTGGACTACTGCCGCAAGCATATCGCCAAATACGCCATTCCTTCTGATATTGAATTCCGGGATGACCTGCCCAAGACTCTGGTGGGTAAGGTGGCATACCGCGTGCTGGAGGAGGAAGAACAGGCCCGCATGGCACGGGAAAAGGCTGAGGAAGCCGCCCTGCAGCAGGAGAAGGCCCAGTTGGAGGCCCAGCGCAAGGCCGCCGACAAGAAGCCCGAGCCTAAAAAAAGCGAGAACAAAAAGCCCGCTTCTTCCCCGAAAGAGTGATCGCGCAACTGAAATAACAGGAGGATGAATATCCATGGATAAAGAAATGCGGCGCCACTATACCCTGCTGGTGGATTTTCTCGGCCATATTCTGGGACCGGACTATGAGGTGGCCCTGCACGAATTGACAGAAAATTCCAACCAGATTATTGCCATCTCCAACGGCCAGCTTACCGGCCGTCACCTCGGCTCGCCCCTGAGCAACAAGATGCTGGAGTTTCTGTCCGGCAAGCTGTATGAGACGCAGGACTATGTGCTGCGCTTTGAAAGCACTTCCATCACCAATAAGAAGATGTGCTCCAACAGCATGTTTATAAAGGACCGGAACAATCAGGTGGTGGGGCTGCTGTGCATCAACTTTGACTCCAGCCGCTATGAGGAACTGGCGTCCCGGGTAATGGATCTGTGCGGCGGCGTATTGACGCCGGGTGTCCCCAGCGGCACCAGCCTGATTGTGGACAGCAACGACCCTTCCGAAACAGAGGCCGAGAGCAACTACCCCACCTCCATCGCAGGGGCCACGGCCAGCATCGTTTCGTCGGTAGTATCCAACTATCCGGTGGATGTTGACCGGCTGAATCAGGACGAAAAAATGGAAATCATGGAAATTCTGGACCGCAAGGGTGTCTTCCTTCTGAAGGGCTCGGTCAGCTATGTGGCCCGGGAGCTGCACAGCTCTGAGGCCAGCATCTACCGCTATCTCGGCAAGCTGAACAGCCGCAACCAGAAATAATTTCTCTCCTATGGCAAAAATTCTGTCTGTCCGCACCGACCGGGCAGGCAGATTTTTTTGATAATTGTTGCAATTACCACTTAACATTTTGGATAGAGACGGTACAATGGTATCAAAATATAGGACACAGGAGGAATGCTCAATGGCTATCAAGCACGCAACTACCGCTGATTTCGATCAGATTATCCAGAACAGTTCCGTTCCCGTACTGGTGGATTTTTGGGCCAGCTGGTGCGGCCCCTGCCGGATGCTGGCTCCTACGCTGGAGGAGCTGGACGGCACCTATTCCCAGCAGTTTCAGATTGTCAAGGTGAATGTGGACGAAAACGGGGAACTGGCCATGCGATACGGCATTGACGCCATCCCTGCCCTGCTGTGCTTCAAGAACGGACAGCTGGCAGGCCGGTCTGTCGGATTGGTGGGATCGGACGAAATTCTGGCATTGGTGGATCAATAATTCAGCCCCAGAGGGAGCGGCTTCGCCGCTCCCTTTTTTATTGACAAAGCTGCCTATTTCCGATAAAATTGGTGCAAATTCTAAATAGGCCCTGGAGGTAATTTTTATGAACATCGGATTGCTTGGCTGCGGTGTGGTAGGCGGCGGCGTGGTGGATTTCTGCCGGGAGCGGAAGGATCTGGCCGTTCGCCGTGTGCTGGTGCGGCGGGAGCGGGAGGATCTTGGCGAGCTTGCCAGCATGGATGCGGCTGCCATTTTCAGTGATCCTGCCATTGATATTGTGGTGGAGGTTATGGGCGGATTGCACCCGGCCTATGAGTACATTTGTGCCGCGCTGCAGGCAGGCAAGCATGTAGTCACCGCCAACAAGGCCGTCATCAGCGCTTTTTATCCGAAGCTCACCGCACTGGCCAAAGAGCATGGTGTTTCTCTGCGCTGCACCGCCGCAGTAGGCGGCGGCATCCCATGGCTGACCAATCTGGAGCGCTGCAAGCGGCTGGACACCGTTTGTGAGCTGGGCGGCATTATGAATGGCACCTCCAATTTTATTATGGATGCCATGCATGCCTCCCCTGTGTCCTTCCCGGCAATTCTGAAGCAGGCACAGGAGCTGGGCTATGCCGAGGCCGATCCCTCCGCCGACATTGACGGCGATGATGTGCGCCGGAAGCTGACCATTTCTGCCAATGTGGCCTTCGATGCGCTGCTGCGTGAGGAGGACATTCCCATGTTTGGCATTCGCACGGTGATGGACACCGACATCGCCGCCTTCAAGGCCCACGGCTTTGTGTGCAAGCTGCTGGCCACTGCCAGCCGGGGGCAGCAGGGCATCTGCGCCTTTATTGAGCCCACGCTGGTGGGAGAAGCGGATCTGGAGGCTGCCGTGCCCAAAAACTTCAATCTCATCACTTATACCGGGGAAAAGGTGGGACGCCACAGCTTCTTTGGGCAGGGGGCAGGCCGCTATCCCACAGCCTTCAATGTGGTGCAGGATTGTCTGGACATCGCTGCCGGAAAGTGCGGCTTCTACACGGATGCCATGGCGCCCGTTGCCGTCACCGCCGAAGAAATTGCTCATCCCTACTATGTGCGCACCGTCCGGCCGGATGCGTGGCTGGACTCTGTGACGGCAGAGCGCTGGGAAACCGGCGTGGTCACCTCCGCCGTTCCGGCAGGCCGGATGCTCGCTTGGGCCAACGGAAAGCTTGCAGAAGACCCCGGTTGCTTTATTGCCGGAATCCGCTGAGCAAGCTGCATCAATACAGTGAATTACAGGCACCGGGTCGCTTTTCAGGCGACCCGGTGTTTTCTTATTTTCTTAACGAATTGTTCACACTTTCCTGCCGCCATGTGTTATACTACACTTAGTACACAGGAAAGGTGGCCTTGCCGCATGCAGCGCCCTGCACTGACCGCAAAACAGAAAAAACAGCTGACAGTAGCTGCGCTGATTATTTTTCTGCTGCTTTCATTGGCGGTGGGATGGTTTGTGGGCCGCCCCATGATCCGCTTCGCCCGCCAGCCAGAGCTGTTCCGGGAGTGGGTAGACGCCCGCGGTCTGTGGGGCAAGATTATTTATATGGGAATGTGCTTTTTGCAGGTTGTGGTGGCCCTTATTCCCGGAGAACCGCTGGAAATCAGCGGCGGCTACGCTTTTGGTGGCTTCTGGGGAAGCGTTTTATGCCTGTTGGGCCTGTTTTTGGGCAGCGTGACGGTATTTGCACTGGTACGCCGGTTCGGGCAATCCATTGTCGAGGTCTTTTTCCCGCCGGAGAAGCTGGAAAAGCTGCACTTTCTGAAAAGCTCGCCCAAACGGAATTTCCTTTTCTGGTTGATTTTTACCGTACCCGGCACACCTAAAGATCTGCTGTGCTATTTTGCGGGACTGACCGATATTCGTTGGGGCACATGGCTGCTGCTGTGCTCTGTGGGGCGGATTCCCTCTATGCTGACCTCTACTCTGGGCGGAAGCGCGCTGGGGCGGCAAAGCTACCTTTTTGCCGCCGCTGTATTTGGCGGCACACTGGCGCTGTCGCTGTTGGGGATTCTGATCTACCGTGTCATCTGCCGGAGGCATGAGCGCAGCGGCCCAAAAGACGCTCTATGATTTTCCCCCTTTGACTTGCACCGCAGCGGAGAATGTGGTATGCTGAAAGCAATCTGAATTCAGGAGGCGGTCGCATGACAGCACAGCAAAGACGACAGGCCATTTGGAAAGAACTGGAAAAGGGCAACGGTCCGGTCAGTGCCACAGCGTTGGCCCATCAGCTGGGCGTCAGCCGCCAGATTATTGTGGGGGATGTGGCCCTGCTCCGGGCAGGCGGCCGAAACATTGCCTCCACCTCCCGGGGATATGTAATTCCTGCAGAGCGTGGTCTGACCCACTCGGTGGTATGCCGCCACACAGCGGAGCAGACTGCCGAGGAGATGTACGCTATTGTTGACTGCGGCTGCACAATACTGGATGTAATCGTTGAGCACCCGGTATACGGAGAGTTAACAGCTCCCCTGCTGGTAAAGTGCCGGTATGATGTGGATCAATTCCTGCACAAAATGCAGACGGCCGGCGCTCAGCCACTGAGTCTGCTGACCGAGGGAATCCACCTGCACACCCTTTCCGCGCCGGATGCAGAGGCATTTGTCCGGGCCGAGGAAGCTCTGCGGCAGCTGGGAGTTCTGATTGAGGGTTGACAAAACGGATTTGGACGCTATAATAGAGTTGTCTTGTGTCTTGACACATGGCAACTCTATTTTTTATCGAGGTTTGTTATGGAAAAGCTACGCGCATTTCTCAAGCGGAAAGACATCGTTTTTTCCGGTAAACGGTATTTTATCGACGCCATGAGCGCCATGGCACAGGGGTTGTTCTGCACTCTGCTGGTGGGAACCATTCTCAACACGCTGGGCACCCAACTGCACATCGGATTTCTGACAGACATCATCGTCACACTGGGTAAGGGAGACGGCGCCGTGGGGTACACCATCGGCGGGCTGTGCTCCGCCATGGTCGGACCGGGCATGGCAGTAGCCATCGGCCGGGCGCTGAACTGTCCGCCGCTGGTGCTTTTCTCCCTGATTCCGGTAGGATTTGCCACCAACGCTATGGGTGGGGCAGGCGGTCCTCTGGCTGTCTTCTTTGTGGCCATCATCGCCTCGGAACTTGGCAAAGCTGTCAGCCGCGAGACGAAGATTGACATTCTAGCGACCCCCATTGTTACCGTGCTGTGCGGCATCGGGGCGGCAGCGCTGATCGCCGCGCCCATTGGCACCGCGGCCAGCGCCGTGGGAAAAGCCATTATGTGGGCCACGGAGCTGCAGCCCTTCTTTATGGGCATTATCGTCTCCGTTATCATCGGTGTGGCTCTGACATTGCCAATCTCCTCCGCTGCCATCTGCGCTGCGCTTAGCCTGACAGGGCTGGCCGGCGGAGCAGCAGTGGCCGGGTGCTGCGCCCAGATGGTAGGGTTCGCAGTGATGAGTTTCCGGGAAAACCGCTGGGGCGGTCTGGCTGCCCAGGGGCTTGGCACCAGTATGCTGCAAATGGGCAATATCGTCCGTAATCCCCGAATCTGGATTCCTCCCACGCTGGCAGCGGCAGTAAACGGCCCCATCGCAACATGCCTGTTCCATCTGGAAATGAACGGCGCTGCCGTATCCAGTGGCATGGGCACCTGCGGACTGGTGGGGCAGATTGGTGTTTACACCGGCTGGGTGACTCCCAGTGAGGCAGCGGTGGCCGCAGGCGCCTCTGCTGTGGCGCCGGGCGCATGGCAATGGTTGGGACTGGTTGTAGTATCCTTTGTGATACCGGCGGTACTCAGCTGGCTGTTCGCCCTCCCCCTGCGTAAATGGGGCTGGATCAAGGACGGAGACCTGAAACTGGATTTGTAAAAGCGCTGCATACATTGCATATATATATTTATCAGAAAAGGTGGCAGAACTGCGGTTCTGCCACCTTTTTGTATACAGCGCAGTTGGAGCATACAGGAGATCTGCATATTCACGCCCATTTCATCGTTATTTTGTATAAATATTCTATCTTTCTGAATTTGCTGTTGACTTTTGCCTGTCCCGGATGTAGTATAAATATGCAAACAGCAAGTGATTATAACGAATATAAATCTATAAGGAGTGTATATCATGAATAAGAAAGAGATCAAGAAAATCGTACTGGCCTATTCTGGCGGTCTGGATACTTCCATCATTATTCCCTGGCTGAAGGAGAACTACAACAATCCTGAGATCATCGCTGTGGCCGGCAATGTGGGGCAGGCAGATGAACTGGAGGGTCTGGAGGAAAAGGCCATCAAAACCGGCGCCAGTAAGCTGATTGTCGCCGATCTGGTGGACGAAATGGTGGACGATGTGATTATCCCCTGCCTGAAGATGGACGCCAAGTACGAAACCTATCTGCTGGGCACCGCCTTTGCCCGGCCTGTCATCGGCAAGAAGCTTGCTGAAATCGCCAAGGCCGAAGGCGCCGACGCCATCGCCCACGGCGCCACCGGCAAGGGCAACGATCAGGTTCGGTTTGAGCTGGCCATCAAGCGCTTCGCCCCGGAGATGACCATCATCGCTCCCTGGAGAGAGTGGGACATTAAGTCCCGGGATGAGGAAATCGACTACGCCGAGGCCCATCAGGTGCCTCTGAAGATCAGCCGGGAGACCAACTACTCCAAGGATAAGAATCTGTGGCACCTGAGCCATGAGGG
>ERZ772867.2469-NODE-2469-length-17806-cov-22.992282_pt1 | contig 17806 bp, 9 predicted proteins | sample MGYA00511341_ERZ772867 | MGnify/ENA primary metagenome ERZ772867 (study PRJEB29015, sample SAMEA2737707) | human gut metagenome | biome: human gut; feature: human-associated habitat; material: faeces | place: China | collected 2012 ... | reverse complement strand
ATGCGCAGGTGCGTGCGCTGCTGCACCATCAGGACCGGCTCAAGCGTATGGCGGAAACATTGGACGCACTGGAGAAGATGGGAACGATGGGACATGGCGATGCGGCACATAGCAATGCCGGACATGGCGATGAATATCGAGCCGAACTTGTGAAACGTGCGCGCCGCGAAATCGACCGGCAGTTGAAGGAACTCGGCCTGGACCCGCAGCTCACCACGCAACTGCCACACAACTACCGTTATCCGAAGAACTGAAACGCGAATCCGAGCCTTTCCGGCACTCTAAGTGTCCGATTCTGGAGAAACGGACAACCGTAACGCACTTTTACCCGTCTGAATGTCCGATTCTGGAGAATCGGACATTCAGACATGCGCCTATTCGACGGATTTGAGCGAACTAATCGGGTCGATACGATCCAACACCGGATTCACGAACAACTGCACGAGCAGCGCGAAAGCCATGGTCGCGCCGGCCGCAATCACATAACTCAACGGCGTGCATTCCACTTCGAAATACAGTGCGGGCATATTCAACGCAGCCGTCAGCAATCCGCCGACGAAACGGCCGAGAGGCAAGCCCAGCACCACGCCCATCATGGTGAGCACCATCATTTCACGGTTCACATAGTGGTGAACCTCTTTGTCGAAGAATCCGAGCACCTTGAGCGTGGCCATCTCGCGTTCACGTTCTGACACGTTGGTGTTGGCGAGCGTGAACAACACCACGAGCGCGAGCCCGCCCGCGAGCGCCACGATCAGCGCGACCACCGCACCCATCAGATCGAATTTGAAGCTTTCCGCCATGTGCGCGCAGCTCACGGCTTTCATGACCGCATCGTCGTCTTCCAGCTTTTCCGCATAGGCGGCCTGGGATTCGCCTGAACCTTTGAGCTTCGCATACATGGCGTTCCACACCAATTGTTGGCCGTTTGACGATGCGCCATTCGAGGTACCGGATTCGCCGTTTTGATTGTCCGATTCTCCAGAATCGGACGCGGAAGATGCGGAAGACGTGCCGGATGCAGCAGTATCGAACAGCTGGCGATAATAGGTTTCGCTCACATACACGTCCGATCCGATCACACTGCGGATCACCGCGCTGACATGCGCTTCGGCCTGCATATCGTCACCGTTGGTCAGCGTTACCATACCGCCCGCTTTGACGCCCATCGCGCTTGCCGCGGACTGCGATACGATCACGCCGTCATCGCCCAGACTTACCGTATCGGCCGCACCATCCACCCAACTGGAACGCACCGGCTGCAACGTGACCATCTTGCCGAACTCGCTGCGTTCACTGTCGGGCACGGCAACCAGCTGAATGCTTTCGCTCCCCGAATCGCCGGTCAGATCACCCGATTCAACGCGCACGTCCATGCTCGACGTGACGCGACCATCCGAAGCAACTTTTTGCCGCATCGCATCAGCATCGTCATCATTCGCGACCACCATCAAATCGTACTGATACACGTCCTGATACTGTTTCGCGCCCAATGCGGCAACGGTGTCGTTGATCGCAAGTCCGCACACAATCAGCGCGGTGCAGCCGGCCACGCCGCCGACCGTCATGATCAGACGCGATTTGAAGCGGAAAATGTTGCGTGCCGTGACTTTGCCGAGAAAGCTCATGCGATTCCACAACGGCTTGATACGCTCCAGCAGAATGCGCGATCCTGCACGCGGCGCTTTCGGGCGCATGAGACTGGCCGGCTTCTGTCGCATTTCCTGCGCGCACGCATACACGGTTGCGGCAAGCACGCCGATTACGAATAGCGCGACTCCGGCCGTTCCATACAGCCAGTCGTATTCCAAGCGTACGTCCGGCATCACATACAAGCCTCGCAATACGACGAGCAGGAACGCCGGAATGCCAAGGAAGCCTGCGATCAGGCCGAGTCCACCGCCGATCAGGCAGGCGAACAGCGCGAACAACAGGTATCGTGAGGCGACCGCAAGACGCCCGTAGCCGAGCCCTGTGTATGTGCCGATCAGCCCGCGATCCTCTTCGACCATGCGCGCCATGGCGGTCAGACTCATCATCACCGCCACGAGCAAGAACACGATCGGGAATGCGTTGCCCAGCGATTGGATGGATTCCAGATCAGATTTCAGCGAGCTGAATCCGCCGATTTGCGACCGGTCCTGCACATACCAACGCACTTGCGGAATGCTGTCTTCCAGCTCGTTTTGCTTGGATTGCAGTGTCCGTTCGGTGTCTTTTTTCTGCTGGTCCAATTGCGATTGCGCCTGGTCGAGTTGCGCTTTGGCTTCCGCTAATTGCGGGCTTGCGGCAATTACCGTTTCACGCAGTGTTTCACGGGTTGTTTCGTCGAGGGACCCTGCAGCCGTGCCCGCCTGCATATTGACGATTTGGTCGATTTGCTGGTTGAGCTGACTGCGATTGCTGTCGATCTGCTGTTGCGCTGCGGCGAACTGTTTGTCAGCTTGCGCTTTCGCCTCGTCGATCTGTTTGGTTCCAGCGTCGAGTAGTTCCTGATGGCGTGCTTGCTGGCGGTTCTTGCGTACCGTGCCGTCGATGCGGTCAGCGACTTCGCTGACGGTGTCGTCATAGGCGTCACTGAACGAGTCCTTGTCGGAGGCGCCTTTCACGAGAACGGTGACGGCCGTGTACATGCTGCCGGTCACACCGTCGGACGGCGCAAAGAACGTGTAGTCGCTGGTAGCGGAGGAACGGAACGCGTTCGTACCCGAATAGCCGTCTGGATTGGTGAGATCCTGCGGGTCAAGCACCACGCCCACAATGGTCAGTTCGGCAGGGAAGCCCGGTGCCTGATTGTCCGATTCACCAGAATCGGACATCTGGGACCCGTTTTCGCCCGTTTGGTTGTCCGATTCTGCAGAATCGGACACGGAAGACGTCGCAGAAGAAGCAGAAGACGCCGAATCCTGCGGCGTCACCGCAATATGGTCGCCCTTTTTGTAGCCGGAATCCTTGATGAATTTGCGCGTCACCGCAATCTCACCGGACTTCTCCGGCATGCGTCCGCTCTGCAGATACGGCTGGTCAATGCCGTTCGTGCCGATCTCCTGCATGGTCACGGTTTTTTTGCCGTTCAAATCGACGGTCACGGTTTGCGAACGTTCGCCCTGCACTTTCGCCACACCGGAAATCTTACGGAGCGCGGCAATATCGTCATCGGTCAATCCGGCCGTCGACAACACCTGAATGTCGTGCAATCCTTGGGTGTCGAAAAAACGATCCGTCGCAAGAAAAGCGTCTCGGCAACCCGCGTAAATGCCCGTAAGCACGGCGACGCCCAGCAACGAGATCAGTGCGATGGAGATGAATCGCTTCCACGCATGCAACCACATACGCACCATGTCTTTGATGAATGCCATGACGACCTCCAGCCCGTAGCGCTCAAGCAGCACCAACCATTGCTCCCAAAACCTTCATTTTATTGAACTATCGAACTATTGAACACTATGAAACCGAATCCACGCGCTACAGCTACAATCGGGGAAGACGCGCCATACCAAAAACCATAGGCGCGTCACCTACCACTACTGCCGAACGCAACATCGCCAAGATCGCAAACTTTTGCCGAATTTGCCGAATATTGCCGAGGCACCCAAGAAGAGGAAGCATTCATGAGCGACGCAACCGTTGCGAAGAAACCGCGCGAAACCGACGATGTGCCGGTTCCGCCGACGCTGCGCAAGTCTTTGAAGAATCGTCATATTCAATTGATCGCATTGGGCGGCGCGATCGGCACCGGCCTGTTCTATGGTTCCAGCGAGTCGATTCAGCTGGCGGGCCCGGCCATTCTGCTCGCCTATCTGATCGGCGGTCTGGCGATTTTCCTGATCGTGCGCGCCCTGTCCGAAATGGCGGTCGAGGATCCGAAGGCGGGCGCGTTCAGCTATTACGCCACGCAGTACTGGTCGAAGCGAGCCGGCTTTATTTCCGGCTGGAATTACTGGTTCAACTACGTGCTCGTGGCCATGGTGGAGTTGGCCGTGGTTGGCTCGTTCGTGAATTACTGGTTCCCGAACATTCCGAAGTGGGTGTCGGCGGCGGTGTTCCTGGTGGCCATCGCGGCGCTGAATCTTATGGGCGTGAACAAGTTCGGCGAATTTGAATTCTGGTTCGCCATCATCAAGATCGTGGCCGTGCTTGCCATGATTTTCGGCGGTTTGTATGTGATCATCGCGAATGTGCCGACCGCTTCGGGCATTCGCGCGTCGTTCGCCAACTGGTTTACCGTTGACGGCGGATTCCTGCCGCATGGCCTGATGTCTCGCAATGCGGACGGCACGTGGACCGGTCTGCTGATGGCGCTGGTCGTGGTGATGTTCAGCTTCGGCGGCACCGAGCTCATCGGCATCACCGCGGGCGAAACCGAAAATCCGCGCACCACCATCCCGAAGGCCACGAACGGCATTATCTGGCGTATTCTCGTGTTCTACATCTGCGCGCTCGGCGTGATTATGGCCGTGGTGCCGTGGAGCACGATCGACGGCAATTCCAGCCCGTTCGTGCAGATTTTCGACTCGGTGGGCGTGCATGCGGCCGCCGGCATTCTGAATTTCGTGTGCCTGACCGCCGTGATGAGCGTGTACAACTCTGGCCTGTATGCGAACTCGCGCATGCTGTATTCGTTGGCGAAGCAGGGCAATGCGCCCGCGTATCTGGGCCGCCTGAACAAGCGCGGCGTTCCGGTCGGGGGTGTGATCACGTCGGCCATCATCATTGCGATCGCCGTGGTGGTGGTGTTCGTATGGCCTGATTTCGCGTTCAATTATTTGATGTCGATCGCCACGATTGCCGCTGCGATCAATTGGATCATGATTATGATTACGGAAATTAAGTTCCGTCGCGTTGTCGCCGCCGGCGACGGTCCGAACGATTTGAAGGGATTGAAGGGCCAGGAGGCGCTTGACAAACTTGCGTTCAAGCTGCCGTTCGCCAAGGTGACGCCGTATGTGGTGATCGCGTTCATGCTGCTGGTCGTGGTGCTGATGTGCTTCTCCGCAAGCTATCGCATCGCAGTGGTCGCCGGCGTGATTTGGCTGGTCGTGCTGTTCGCCGCCTATCAGATCACACAGAAGCGCGCCTGAAGTCGTAAGGCAACAATGCGCCCATGCCTCAAGCGAGGGGCACGGGCGCTTTTTGATTTCAGATTACGATTTCAGATTTCAGATTTTGATTTCCAATCCGCGATTCCCGGGCTGTTCTGGGGACTCGCGCCGTTCGACCTGTGGTACATGTCAAAGCAGTCCGGCAACACCGTCGCGATCCTGTATGGCGTTACCCTTGCGGTGATTGCCGTGATCGGCTCGCTGCTCGCCTTCATCCTGCCCTTGTCAGGGCGCAGCAAATGCGCAATCGCAATTTTTTAATTCATCATCGCATTAACTCATCATCGCATCTTATTCCGCTGCCGGAGCGGGACCGGTCGAAGCGCGGGCACGCAATTCGTACGGCCCTTCCATCAGATGCCCCACACGCTCGCCGCCGATCAGCTTGAGCAGCAATCCGGCGGCCTGCTTACCGGTATCGACCACGTCACGGCCCATGGCGGTCAGATTCGGATAGGCCGCGGTGCACATGAGGGAATCATCCCACGACATGATGGAGATTTCCTCCGGTACTTTGATGCCTTGCGAAGCTGCCACGCCAAGGCCAGCCAACGCCATCACATCATTGTCGTAGATGATCGCCGTCGGATGCTCAGAGAACGCCAGCAGGCGCTTCGTGGCCTCGCGACCGGTTTCCGGCGTGTAGTCAGTGTGCAGGCAACGATAACGCATGCCCAGCTCGGAAGCGACGTCCGCAAAGGCGGAATCGCGAATATACGAGTGCGCAAGCGATTCGGGACCGCCGACGCGGGCGATCTGACGATGCCCGAGATCATACAGGTATCGCACCGCTTGGCGCACGGCATCGGCGTCGGCGCTTGACAGACTCGGCAGATTGCCGACCACGGAGGCATCGGCAATGGCAAGCACCGGCATCTCCGTATGCTCCTCAAGCAAGGCAACGCAAGGGTCTCCAAGCTCGACCTTGACGAGCAGCATGGCGTCGACGTTGCCAGTAGCAATCCAATCATCGATGATCGAAAGCTTCGCGTCCTCACCCACGGCCATGCGTACCAGCAGAGAATAATCGTATTTTTCCAGCTCGGCGCCAAGACCGGAAATAAGTTCCATCATGTAGGATTCGACGGAAAGCAGCTTCGGGTCGTAACCCAACACTAGACCCACGCGCTGCGTCTTCGCCTTGGCCAGCGCCTGCGCCGCGCCATTCGGCTTCCATCCCAGTTCGTGTGCGACCTTCAACACTTTGTCTCGGGTCACATCGGAAACACCAGACTTGCCGTTGAGCGCATACGAAACGGCGCTACTAGAGACTCCCGAAGCCTTGGCAACGTCAAAAATCGTCACCTTGCTTTTTTGAATAGGCATGTCCATGTCCTTCTTCTTAACTTAAATCGCAACTTAAACGGTTCATCTACATCGTACAGTAAAAGCGCCGACCAACCTCTTGAAAAGTCAGTGTTCACAACACTTTCGTCTCTTAAGGTTGGCGGCGCTTCAACTTATGTTTTTACTCAACCGAACACGTCAACTGAAATTTCAGTAGTCCTCTATCCACTCTTCTATCGCTTCAGTAGACGGCACATTCGCGGAATCTCACCATTCACGCTTCAGATCGTTGACGGAACGCGGCACGTTGGCGGCTGCGAACGCACCCGGATCGGCAAGCGCTGCGACATCGGCGGTGGCGATGTGCAGCATGACGCTTTCGCCCGGAAGCAGCGAGACCATGCCCTCGGCCACCGAAGCCTTCACGTCGACCTTGTCTGCCATGCAGAACAGGTCGCGCACGTAGCTCTTGGTCGTGACGGTCAGTTCCACGCCATCTTCCACGGCAACGGCCGCGATACGCTTCGCGCTGAGGGCGAGTTTCACGTGAAACATTTCTTGTATTCACGCAACGGTTGCGGCACGGATGGTCACCCGCGCATTCCGGAAGACGAGCAGATGGCGGCCGAACTCACCGCATACCTGGAATCATTCGGCCCGAACCTCTGGCAATAGCCCATGCGCTCGCAGTGCAGCGCATTTTATTTGATTCGTTTCTGCGATTTTGGTGGCATAAATCACAGAAACGTTGATTTTTCAACGATTCTTTATTTGACTGGTATTTGATTCGTATTTGACTGACGTGCGATCAGCAGGACTTCAATCACAATATAAAGCGTGCGATTGCAGCACACTATAAGCACAGCAATCGCACGCTATTCATCGTCAACTATCGACAATCATGTGACACAGCCGTTCAACGCAACTATCTAACGCGATTATTCAGCGTAATCAGAGTCGGTGTGATCGGTCAGGTCCAGCTTGAATGGGTGAGCAGGCAGCTTATTGTCATTAAACAACGGTGCCGGACCCCAACTACGCCATGCGTAACGCATCATAACCGGTTGCGGCACTTTCGGTGTGGCCAACGTAATCGTGCCGATACTGCGGCTGTTGATCGGAATACCGAATTCCGTGGCGTTGTAATCAACCACATTGACCTTTGCGTTGACCAGATCGTCAATATCGCAATCCACGAAAATCGCGGCGTAGGCCGGGTGGAACACACCATCGGCACCGGCAAGCTCGAAACCGGAACGTTCCGGCAGACGTACCAATGAAGGCAGGCTCTTGGCGAACTCGTCACCAAAACTGTCAGGCGTGGTGCCACTGAAATGCAGGCCATGCGCGTATCGGAAGAACAGGCGCACGCGGCCGCCTTCGTCGCAGCGGAAACCAAGTACCGTCGGCCCATACACCGGAACACGACTCATGCCGTAAATCTGGCGGAGCGCGCATTCGCCGAGACGCTCACCCGGCGTACGCTTATCAACCGGATGAATGTTGTTGTATTCGCCGCAATCCATAGTGCAGATGGCGAACACATTGTCGATGGACTGCGCGGCATCCCACTGAGCCTCGCGCAACACCGGCCACAGCATCGGATCGCCGTCGCCCTCGTCGACCTTCTTGTCAATCCACTGCGGCAATTGCACGATCAAGAACGGCAGGCTTTCGCTCCACAGCGCACGCCATTCACCAATCATCATGCCCAGCAACTCACGGTAGGATCCGCAATATGGCTCGTCTTCCTCGCCCTGATACCACAGGAATCCAGCCAAGGAATAGGGCACAATACGCTCCAGCATGGCATGGAACGGGCCAGCCGGACGCCACTGCGAAGTCGGCGTCATCGGCGGCGGCCACGGGCATTCGCCATACTGTTGGGTCAGCGTATCCCACGTCACATCAGGATCGGCTTCACGAGCTGCAGCAATCGACGCATTCCACGTATCAGAACGCGACTGCCATTCGCTATACTCCAAATCGAACTGTTCCTGCGTTTTACCGGCGACCGCCTGCTCGTAGCGAGCAAGATAATCGCGCCCGGATTCACTGGAATTCAGTGCGTCCTCGCTCATCCAACAGCTAATCGACGTACCCCCGATATAGCAGTCGATAATGCCGATTGGAAGGTCGGAATCAAGTTCATCACGCAGTTTTCGCGCGAAATAGTACGCTACGGCACTCATCACGCCACTATTTTCGGGCGATGATTCCTGCCAGCTTGCCGCATGTTCGGCGTTGCGATTGATTACACCGGTTTTCGGCACATTGTAGAAGCGCAGTAACGGATCGGCACAGTTATCGAGGGCTTCCTCGGCGTCTTCACTGTTGCGCAATTCAAGTTCCATATTGCTTTGGCCGCCGGCCAGCCATACTTCGCCGATAAGCACGTCATAATATTCGATGAAATCGTTGCCTGCGGTGACGCGCAACGTGTAAGGGCCACCTTCGGGCTGTGCCGGCAGCATGACGCGCCACGGTGAAAAACCGTTCTTGATCTCTTTGGAGGCGTACGCATGCGCCTGCACGATCACGGAACCATCGAAATCGCGGATTTCCGCGGAAACCTCAAGTCCGGCGCAATCGGCATCAAGCGCGCCGAACACGGCGATGGGCTTGTTACGCTGCAACACCATATGCGAGGCGAAAATCGCGGCAACGTGCAGAACTCCTGACGTGCTACGGTCTTCGGTAGGTTCAGCCGACGTTGTCATTTCAGAACCAGGTGCGGGACCAGTCGCAGTGACCATGACATCTCTTCCTATAGAAAAACCGTAAGAAACCGTACATATCTATCCTAGAACAATATGCGACAGAACATACAAAAAAGACCGCCACCCGTAAGGGCAGCGGTCTTGTAAAAGACTCAGCGATTAGCCGAATGAGCCACATCAGCCACGGGCGATCTTGCCGGTGAAGGTGGCCATATCAGCGTCGTCATCCTTGCCGTTGTTCCAGGAGAACATGGCGCGCAGCTTCGGACCGACGGTCTCAATGCGCACGTTGCCGTACTCTTCCTGCAGCTGCTTGAACTTCGGAGCGCCTGCGTCCTGATCGTCGATGAACTCCTTGGCGAAGGAGCCATCCTGGATGCGCTTCAGGTGGTACTGCATGCGCTCACGCACGTGCTCGTCGATGCAGGTGTTGGTGTAGTCGCCGTACTGGGCGGTGTCGGAGCAGGACCAGCGGGCCTTGTTCAGGCCGCCTTCGTTCATGAGGTCGACGAGCATCTTCAACTCGTGGCAGACCTCGAAGTAGGCGATCTCCGGCTGGTAACCGGCGTCGGTGAGGACTTCGAAGCCCATTTCAACGAGCTTGTTCACACCACCCATCAGCACATTCTGCTCGCCGAACAGATCGGTCTCGGTCTCCTCGGTGAAAGTGGTCTTGATGGCACCTGCGCGCAGGGCGCCCAGAGCCTTGGCGTAAGCCAGGGTGATGTCCCAAGCGTCGCCGCGCGGATCCTGTTCGACAGCCACGACGACCGGGACGCCACGGCCGTTGGCGTACTCACGACGCACGATGTGGCCCGGGCCCTTCGGGGCGACCATGAAGACCGGGTGGTCCTCGGTCGGCTTGATGTAGCCGTAGTGGATGTTGAAGCCATGAGCGAAGGCGACGGCGGCGCCCGGCTTGATGTTCGGTTCGATGTCGTTGGCCCAGATGGTGCGCTGGTACTGATCGGGAGCCAGAATCATGATGATGTCGGCCTCGGCGGCGGCTTCCGGAACGGACTTGACTTCCAGACCCTGCTCCTTGGCGTGCTCGACGGACTTGGAGGTCGGGCGCAGGCCGACGACGACGTCGACGCCGGAATCGCGCAGGTTCAGCGCATGGGCATGGCCCTGGGAACCATAACCGATGATGGCAACCTTCTTGCCTTCGAGGACCGAGAGATCTCCATCGTTCTCATACCAGATTTGTGCAGCCATTGTACTTGGCACTCCTTTTGTGTAGTGGGGTGAACGCTTGGAAAGCGTTCGGGTTTCTACCATTCGCAGATGAAATTCGTGGTTTCGTGCATGGATTTTGTCCTGCAAACTGGGGTCCATCCTACCGGAGCGGCCGTTTTGGTACGTATCCAGTCCACAAAGTGAGCCGCGAAATCGTAAAAAATTCGTCGCGGCGCAATCGTGATACCTTTCCTGCGAAACCCCTACGGAAGCGACGTTTCGGGCCGTTGGAATGTTGTTTCCGTTGGGAATTGCGATTAAGCCCCTACCGAAGCGACGTTTCAATCGCTGAAAATGACGTTTGTGTGAGCAAGCATGTGCTTATTTAGGTGACGCTTCACGCATTTTGGTAGGAAAGTGGCTTAGGATAGGCACGTAGGATTGTTTGATGAGGAAGCTGAAGCAATGGTCACTGCGACGGGGATTGCGCCTGGTTCCGAAATGACGGCGCAGATGGAGCAGGTGGAGGAGCGTAATGTCTCGGGCGTGCTGCATGTCGCCGCGATTTTCGCCTCGCACATGGTATTGCAACGCAACAAGCCCATTGCGGTGTTCGGCGCATTGGCTGCCGATTGCGCCGGTATGGAGGTTGTGGCGGAAATACACGACTTTGACGGCTCCCTGATCGCGCAGGAACATGCTTATTCTTCGCAGAACGTGGTCAACGGCTTTTCGCAGTGGCGCGTGATGCTGCCCGCGCAACCGGAAGGCGGTCCGTACACGCTTCGTATCGTCGCGGGCAATGATGCCATCGAATTCGACGACGTGCTTATCGGCGAAGTGTGGCTCGCCGGCGGCCAAAGCAATATGGAACTTGAGTTGCGTAACAGCGAGCATGCCGACGAAGCACTTGAGGATTGCGCCGATCCGCTGCTGCGTTTCTACAATGTGCCGAAAACCGGTGTCATCAATCGCAATGCGGAAAATACGTCGAGTTGGCAGGAATCATCGCCGGAAAACAGTGGTGTGATGAGTGCCGTCGCCTACTATTTCGCACGCAAGCTGCGCTCCGAACTCGACCCCGATCTGCCGGTCGGCATTGTCGACTGCTATATCGGCGGCACGTCGATCAGCTGCTGGATGAGCGAGGACGCACTCAATTCCAGCGATGCCGGCCGCGACTATCTGACGCGCTACCAGCGTGCGATCGCAGGCAAGACGCAACAGCAGTTCGAGCTGGAAACCAGCGAATGGCAGTCGCAGATGGACGCATGGAACGCGGCTGTGGAAACGGTGCGTCAGACCAATCCGAACGCAACGAGCAGCGAGTTGAGCGAACAGTGCGGCACCTGCCCGTGGCCGCCGCCGCTCACCCCTACATCGCAATGGCGTCCGTGTGGCCCCTTCCACGCCATGCTGGAACGTATCATGCCCTACTCGCTGGCCGGTTTCCTGTGGTATCAGGGTGAGGAAGACGAGCAATACAGCGGTTCCTACCGCGAGCTGCTCGGCATGATGATCGGCGAATGGCGTGCGCTGTGGAGCGAAAATCTGCCGTTCCTCATCGTGCAGTTGCCGCAATGGATCAACGGCAAGACGGCTGCGGACGGCAACGATCCGATGCGCTGGCCGGTGCTGCGTGAGGCCCAATGGGACGCCGCGCAGTCCATAGACAACGTGTACGCCATCTGCACGATCGACTGCGGCGAATACGACAACATCCGCCCGCTGGACAAGCGCACGCCCGGCGAACGCCTTGCCAATTGCGCGCTGCGGCAAATTTACGGCATGGATCGCGTTCCGGTGCACGGCCCGACGGTGCTGGGCTTCCGATGCGACCCGAACGGCCGCGTACGCCTGTTCTTCCGCTATGCGCACGGTTTGCATTTCGAAGGCACCACGCCCGGCGGCGACGATGATTTCGATGGCCAGCTGCCGACTTTGGTGCGCGTGCCGGAACGTTCCGGCTTCGAACTGGCCGGTTCCGACGGTATGTTCCACCCGGCGACCGCCGCGATTTTCGTGGATTGCGACATCGATGATCTCGTCAATTCCAGAGTGAACGTGGTCGATTACAACGCCACGGAATTCGGCATTCCGATTAACAGCCGCAGCATCGGCACGATCACGCTGGCGACTCCGGATGTGCCCGAGCCGGTGGCGATGCGTTACGCGTGGCGTAGCTGGGGTCCGGCTCCGCTGTTCAACGACGACGGCCTGCCCGCGCAGCCGTTCCGTCTGGACCTGACCGACCATACCACCCCCGTCGAGTCCGTCGAGCCCGTCACCCCCGACGGCACCGCTGACTGAGGCCGTCGGTCTGGTCGCCCCGTCTAATCGCAAAAACGGCATTCCCATCCGGCTTTTGTTACCGTAACCAGCCGATTCGGGTAACAAAAGCCGGATGGGAATGCCGTTTTGTGTTTCTTGCGATTACTCAGCGGTTGCGGCAGCCGCGTCGACAATCACTGCCGCTTCTTCACCCCGTTCGCTGCCGGACTTGCCAAGCGCAAGCTGGGCGGCGGCGAACAGCACCGCCAGCCAGATGACGCCGGCGATCACGGCGATGCGGTAGCTTGCGGAGAAGCACATGAGCACCACAACCAGCAGCATGAACGCGATCACCACATACGGCGTCACATTGGCGAACGGCAGCTTGAACGCGATCTTGTCGAGCGCTTCCTTGCCCTTCAGCCCCTTAAGTTCGGCCGGGCCATCGCCAGCCGCAACCATGCGACGGAACTTGATCTCCGTAACCATGATCATGATCCAGTTGATCGCAGCCGCGATCGTGGCGATCGACATCAGATAATTGAACGCGAATTCCGGCCATACGAACACGACGACAACGGCAATCGCAATAATTATCGCGGAAGTGATAACACCCCCGACCGGCACGCCTTTCTTGCTGAGCTTACCCAGGTAAGCCGGCGCGTTGCCCTGCTTTGCCAGCGAATACAGCATGCGGGAGTTGGCGTACAGGCCGGAATTGTAGACGCTCATCACGGCGGTCAGGCACACGAAATTGAGGATGCCGGCGGCCGCGTGCACGCCGACGGAATCGAAGATCTGCACGAACGGGCTGGAATCGCCGTCGATTTTGCTCCACGGAATCACCGCCATAATCACGCCGAGCGCGCAGATGTAGAAGACGAGAATACGCCAGATGATGCCGTTCGTGGCCTTCGGAATGGTGGTGTGCGGATTCTCGGTTTCGCCGGCGGTGATGCCGATGAGTTCGGTGCCGCCGAAGCTGAACATCACCACGACGAGCGCCATCAGCAGGCCGGTCCACGTGCCGTCGGCGTTGCGGGTCATCAGGCCGTGCGGCAGGAATCCGCCGTCCACGGTGAACCAGTTGGCGAAGCTCGCGCGAATGCCCGAAGCGGTCGGCACATTGGCGATGATCACATACAGGCCGCCGAGAATCATGGCCAGCACGGCCACGATCTTGATGATGGCGAACCAGAATTCGAATTCGCCGAACTTGTTCACGCCCATGAGATTCAGTGCTGCGATGGCCACGAGGAACACCGCCGCCGACACCCACTTCGGAATGTTCGGGAACCAGTAGTTCACGAACGAGCCGACCACGGCAAGCTCCACCATGGCCACCAGCACGTAGTTGAACCAGTAGTTCCAGCCGGAAATGAAGCCCGCTCGCCGTGACCAGTAGCGCGTCGCGTAGTAGCTGAACGCGCCAGCCTTCGGATCCTCGACCGCCATCTCGCTCAGAGCGCGCACGATCATGAAGATCGCGAGACCGCCGACGAGGTAGGCGAGCAGAATGGACGGGCCGGCCAGCTGGATGGATTCGCTGGAGCCGTAGAACAGGCCGGTGCCGATGGCGCCACCCAGCGCGATGAGCTGGATATGGCGGTTTTTCAACGATTTACGGAGCGTCGGCGGAACCGGCACATCGTCGGTTCCACGCGGCTTCTTTGCGGCGGTGACGTCGCTCATGGAGATTTCCTCTTCTCTGTTTCCTTGCGATTGCGCGTTGTGCGTTGCGCTCGCTGCTTGTTTTGCTTGCTTTTTTGCGATTCGCCCTTTGTGAGGGAACGTTCCCGATTGTAGCGGGAAGCGGCGGGCAAAGTGTTGGTTTGTTCGTTCCGGAATGTCTGGTTTGCTTAACGGGTTGTTTGGTGTAGAAGTTCGATTCGCGCGATTGCTGTGCGATTCGAACGCGCGATTTGGACACGTGTTGCGGATGTGCGGTTTGGCGCGTCTTTCCAAGCTTCATGGTGTTCAATGGAATGAGGGGCTACGAACGGAGGTCGACATGGCATTCGTCAAGGACATGCTGCGAATGTGGGCGCATTCGTGGAAAAGATTCATTTCCATCGCCATGATCACGTTGCTCGGTGTGGCCGTGCTCACCGGCATTTACGCGGGCTGCCGTGACGCGTTCCGCAGCACCGATCGCTTTTTCGACGCGCAGGGCCTGCACGACGTCCAGGTGCTGTCCACTGCGGGCCTGTCGAACGGCGATATCGCCGCGTTGCGCAAGGTGAACGGTGTTGCGAAAGTGCAGGCGGAACGGTCGCAGGAAGTGACGTTCGATTTGGACGGCCGCAAGTCGGCGACCATGCAGGAAATCGGCACGGACGGCATTGACCAGCCATACTTGCAGGAAGGGCGCATGCCGAAGAAAGCCGGCGAAATCGCGGTAACCAGGAAATTTATTCGCGATTCGGGCAAGCGTATCGGCAGCCGCCTCACCGTAACCCCCGAATCGGCTTCCTCCGATACTTCCGATACGAACGATACGAACGGTGCGGACGGCACGAATGAAACGAACGGCACGGACGAGGCGCCGAGCTTCCCGACCAAGCTCACCATCGTGGGCGTGGTGCTCGATCCGCAGAACCTGAGCAACCCGGACGGCTACTCCGCCATGACCTCGTTCCGTTCCACCGCCACCACCGACTACACGTTCTTCGCGCCGTCCGATGGCGTGACCGGCACCCTCTACACGTCCGCCACGCTGCTCGTCAAGGGTGCGGCCGCCGAAAGCACGTTCGACGAATCGTACGAAAACACCGTCAAGCAGGTGACCGACCGCATCGACGGCACCGTGAAAACCGACCGCCAGAAGGCCCGTCGGCAGGAACTGCTCGACGCGGGCAACAAGAAGATCGCCGACGCGCGTGCGGAAGCCGACAAGAAGTTCGCGGACGCGCAGTCGCAAATCGACGCGAATCGGCAGCAATTCAACCAGCAGGTCGACCAGATTGTCAGCATGCAGGCGGGCGCGGCAGCTGCGGGAGCTGCGGCAAACGGCGCGAACGCAGGTGCGGCGGCCGCAGGTGCAACTACCCCCCAACTTGACGAAACCACGCGTGAAACAATGCGTGAAACCATCATCGCCGCTAGTCCCGAACTGACGCAAGCCAAGCAGCAGCTCGACCAGGCGCAATCGCAATTGAACGAGCAGAAGGCAAGTACCGAACAAACGCTGAAAACCAAGGAAAACGAGCTGAAAACCAGCATTCCGCAAGTGCGCTGGTATGTGCAGGACCGGCAGTCGCTCGGCGGGTTCAGCGCGCTCAAATCCGACCTCGACTCCATCCAGTCGCTCGGCAACGCGTTCCCGATTGTGTTCCTGCTGGTGGCCGTGATGATGAGCCTGACCGCCATGGCGCGCATGGTCGAAGAGGACCGCTCGCTCATCGGCACGTACGTGGGGCTCGGCTACGGGCGGCTGGCGGTCGCGTCGCGCTACCTGCTGTTCGCGTTGCTCGCCTGCCTCATCGGCGGCGGCCTCGGCCTGATCGCCGGCTTCCTTGGCATTCCGGCGTTCCTGCTGGTCGTATTGCAAGGCATGTATGTGATGCCCGGCCTGCGGCTGGAATACGACTGGCTGTACGGCTCGCTCGGCATCGCGCTGTTCGTGGTCGGCGTGCTCGCCGCCACCATCTACGCGTGCGTGCAGGAAATGCGGCAGACGCCCGCCGCGCTGATGCGTCCGAAAGCGCCGCGCGCCGGCTCGCGCATTCTGCTGGAACGGATTCGGCCGGTCTGGAATCGCATGGGCTTCCTCGGCAAAGTGACCGCGCGTAACATTTTCCGCTTCAAGTCGCGCCTCATCATGACGGTCGGCGGCGTCGCCGGCTGTACCGCGCTGATCGTCTGCGGCCTGGCCATCAACGACACCGTCGCCGACCTCGGCATCAAGCAATACCGCGACATCTACCAGTACGACCTGATGGTGGTTTCCGACGATTCGGACGCGTCGGCGATGCGCACGAAAGTCGCGTCAGACGGGCGCGTCACGTCATCGCTTGACGTGCGCATAGAGTCGGGCGATTTGACGGTTGCGGGCAGTGGCGACGGTGACAGCGGCAAGGCCGGCAGCAGCGGCAGCGAAAGCATCCAGCTGGTCGCGGTGCCGGAAAAGCATCTGTCCGATTTGGGCGAAATGGTCACGTTGCAGCCGGTCTCGTCCGGCATACTGGGCACGTCCGGCGTCGGCAAAACCGGTTCGCTGAAACTCGATGACGATGGCGTGATCGTCGCGCAGTCGGCGGCAAGCGCGCTGGGCGTCAAGGCCGGTTCCAAGGTGCGACTGACCAACGGCGACGGCGTGCAGGCGACGGCGAAGGTGAGCGCGGTGAATCGCAACCTCATCGGCTCGGATGTGTATGTAAGCGAAACCTACTACGCCAAGCTTTTCGACTCGAAAGACGCGAAGAACACCAAGAATTCCAAGAGTTCCGAGGATTCCGAGGCTCTGACGTGGAACGCCATGCTCGCCAAGCTTTCCGGCTCCGACACTTCGCAAACCGACTATGCGGAATCGCTCGAAGAGGACAGTTCGGTGATGAAGGCCGTAAGCTGCGCGCACATGGCCGACAGCTTCAAATTCGACCTCATGGGCGCGGTGGTGGCGCTGATTGTGGCGCTTGCCGGCGGTCTGGCACTGGTGGTGCTGTTCACGCTCGCCAATACGAACGTGTCGGAACGCGTGCGCGAGATGGCCACGCTCAAGGTGCTTGGCTTCTTCGACCGCGAAGTGCACCATTACGTGAACCGCGAGATGATGATCCTCACCGTCATGGGTGTGATACTGGGCCTGCCGCTCGGCCGGCTCGTCGGCGGCATGCTGACGATGGCGCTCAACATGCCCTCGTTGTATTTCGAGGTGGAGGTCAAGCCGCTGAGCTACGTGATCGCGGCCGTGGCGACCATGGCCTTCGCGCTGCTCGTGCAGCTGTTCGTTAACCCCGTCCTCGACCGCATCGACCCCATCAGCTCCCTCAAGTCCGTGGAGTAGCGCCCCTCCGAAGCCCTCTCAGTTCTTCGGGTAGCGGTAGTTGTGGGGGAGTTGGGTGGTGAGCTGCGGGTCCAGACCGAGTTCCTTGAGTTGGCGGTCGATTTCGAGGCGCGCACGTTCCACAAGTTCGGCGCGACGGCTGTCCAAACCGTTCAGCCCCTCCTGCTTTTCCAGCGATTCCAACGTCTCCGCCATACGCTTGAGCCGGTCCTGATGGTGCAGCAGCGCACGCACCTGCGCAT
>ERZ772867.2424-NODE-2424-length-18106-cov-3.918398_pt1 | contig 18106 bp, 24 predicted proteins | sample MGYA00511341_ERZ772867 | MGnify/ENA primary metagenome ERZ772867 (study PRJEB29015, sample SAMEA2737707) | human gut metagenome | biome: human gut; feature: human-associated habitat; material: faeces | place: China | collected 2012 ... | reverse complement strand
CCGCCAGATGCTGTTCGGCATCAATCAGGGTGCTACCTATCGGGATCTGCGGATCTGGCATATGCAGCAGATCGCCAAGCTGAACTGCGACGGCTACGCCATCGGCGGCCTGGCGGTGGGGGAGCCCACGGAGGTGATGTACGACATCATCGAGGCGGTGGAGCCCTATATGCCCAAGGACAAGCCCCGGTATCTCATGGGTGTGGGGACCCCCAGCAACATCATCGAGGGCGTGGCTCGTGGTGTGGATTTCTTTGACTGCGTCATGCCGGCCCGCAACGCCCGTCACGGAAAGCTCTTTACGTGGCAGGGCTCCCTGAACATCAAAAATGCCAAGTACAAGCTGGATGACAAACCCATCGACCCGACGTGCGACTGCCCGGTGTGCCGCCGGTTCAGCCGGGCCTATCTCCGTCATCTGTTCACGGCGGAGGAGATGCTGGGGATGCGTCTGGCGGTGATGCACAATCTGTACTTTTATAACAAGCTGACCCGGCGCATCCGGGAGAGCCTTGACGCCGACTGCTTTGCGGACTTCCGGGCGGAATATAGCCAAAAACTCGGTGAAAAGCTCTGATCTGTTCATTCCGCAGCGGATTTCCAAAAAACTGGCCTGTCCCTCTTGCAAACGGACACAGAATCCAGTATAATACATACCATATTGTGAAAAAAGGAGTTTTGTCCCATGATTCAGTTCGCATATGCCGCAGACGGCACGACAGCCGCCGGTGCCGGCAACATGACCTCCACGATCATTATGATCGTCGTGATGATCGCTATTTTCTATTTCCTTCTGATCCGTCCCGAGAATAAGCGGAAGAAGCAGGCGGAGGAAATGCGCAACAGCCTGAAGAAGGGCGACTGGCTGACCACCATCGGCGGCATCTATGGCCGTGTGGTGAGCATCACCGACCGCACCGTGGTCATCGAGACCAGCGAGGATCGGGTCCGCATGGAGTTCGTCAAGTCCGCCATCGGTTCTGTGGGTACGCTGGATCAGCAGATGGCCGCCGCCCAGCGCCCTGCCAAGAAGTCCAAGGGTGAGCCTGTGGCAGAGGAGAAGGTCGAGGAGACCACCGAGGATAAGACCGAGGAATAAAAGCGAATAAAGCACCCTCCCCTGAATATGCTTGCAGTAAGAGCGATTCAGGGGAGGTATTTTTATGTCCGCAGGGAAACTGACGTGGGGTCGGCGGGACTGGCTGGGGTTGATGGTGCTGTTTCTTTCCAGCATTGCGGCGGATGTGATTGGGGCGCTGCTGGCGGTGAAGGGTATCCTGCCCATGGGGAGCGTGGCTGCGTGGGTTTATGGCGGTTGGGCGCTGGGCGCATTTCTGGGCGTGCGGGTGGCGGTGCGGGGGCGCAGCGGCACCGTGCAGGCTTCGCTGCTGCTGGCGGCAGGGGCTTATGTGTTGATCTGGCTGGTGGGTCTGACGGTGTTCGGTACGGCGGCCTTTGCCCATCACGGTCTGGGGATCACGCTGGCGGTGGTGGCTGGTGCGCTGCTGGGAGCCGTGCTGGGGCAGGGGAGACGGCATCGAAAAAAGAAGCCTGTTCGGCGGGGACGGCAATATCGAGGGACGATATAGAGTGTTCCATGGTGAAAATCACGAAAATCTCTCTGTGAGACATTTTTTGCTTGACGGGCCATGACGGCGGCAGCGGATAAAGTATCCCTGCGCCGCCGGGACGGGGGAGGGCAAGATGTGGTGGCGGTCTAAAAAAATCCCGCCCCATATCTTGTCCTTCCTTTGCGTGGGGGCGGAGGGTAGTTTTTGAGGTTTTTGAGATTCACATAACACACTTTACATAACTATTTAACATAATTTACAAAAAACAGCAGCGCCAGCAAAAAGCTCTTGCGAAAATGCAGCGTTTGCCCTATCATATGTTATGGCAACCTCGTGAGTTATGTCGTGCTGCGGCTGCGGCAAGACCGCAGAACTTGCGCTTCTATCCGGCCGGCTTGTCTCATAGGATGAGACGAGGTGACTGGCCGCATGAGACGAGCATCACATTTTCACAGATGGCCCGGACGGCACACCGGCCTATGGCGGCTGGTGCTGCTGGGGCTCTGCTTCTGCGGGGGCATCCTGCTGGGGCAGCTGGCTGCCCGGAGCGTGCCGGAGGCATCCCGGACGGAGCTGGCCGCCTATCTGCGGCAGTACGCCGCCGTATGGGGTGAGACAACAGATCGCACCGCCTCGCTGCTGCGGGTGGCAGGGGTGTACCTGCGCTATCCGCTGCTGGTGACGGTGCTGGGCTTTTGCGGCGCCGCCGGGGCGGCGCTGATCCTGCCGGTTCTGGCGGCGGAGGGATTTTTTCTTTCCTTTTCTGCGGGCTGCTTCGCTGCTGCGCTGGGGCGCAGCGGCGTTTTACTGGCCTTGGCGGCCTTCGGCGTGCGGTGCCTGATCGTGCTGCCGTGCAGCATTTACCCGGCCATGCTGGTAGGGGAGAGGAACCGCTGGAGGAAGCTGGCCGTCTGCGGGGCGCTGCTGCTTCTGGGTATGGCGCTGGAGCTGACGCTGGTACCGAGGCTGGTGCAGTGGGCACTGGGAACATTATCATGAGAGGAGTTGAGGACCTTGGCGGATCATATTGCGGCATACGGCAGCTATCTGGAGCAGGAGAAGCACGCCTCCGCCAACACCGTCAGCTCCTATTTGCGGGATCTGAACCAGTTCCGCAGTTGGCTGCTGGAAAACGGGGCAGCCGATCTGCGGCGGGTCAAGACCGATACCATCAACGAGTACCTGAGGTATCTGGAGCGGCGGGGGAAGTCCCCGGCCACCGTGACCCGCAGCGCCGCCTCGCTGAAATCCTTTTATGGGTATATGCAGGCCTCCGGGGTCATGAAGGCCAACCCCGCCAAGGCGGTGGTGACCCACCGGGCAGAGCGGAAGTACCCGGAGATACTGACCAACAAAGAGGTGGAGCTGTTTCTGGAGCAGCCCCGCTGCGTGGACGAGAAGGGCTTCCGGGATCATGCCATGCTGGAGCTGCTGTACGCCACCGGCATACGGGTATCGGAGCTCATCGGCCTGAACGTGACGGATGTGAACCTGACAGCGGGCTTCATCCGCTGCAGCAGCCGGGGCAAGGAGCGCATCATCCCCCTGTACCACGGTGCGGTGAAGGCCCTTCAGGACTACATACGGGACATCCGGCCCCGGATCATCGCCAACGAGACGGAGACGGCCCTGTTCGTCAACATGAATGGCGAGCGCATGAGCCGTCAGGGCTTTTGGAAGATCATCAAGCACTATCAGGAGACGGCGGGCATCGAAAAGGACATCACGCCCCACACCCTACGGCACTCCTTTGCAGCCCACCTGCTGGAGAACGGAGCAGACCTGCGAGCCATTCAGGAGATGCTGGGCCATGCGGATATCTCCTCCACACAGATATACACCCACGTGATTCAAAAGCAGCTGAAGGATATCTACAACAAGGCTCATCCCAGAGCATGAGAGACTGGCGGAGAGATACCTCTCCGCCAGTTTTGCATCCCCTGAAGGGCCGCCGTCCGCCGTCATCTCCAATGTTTTTGCCTCCGTGAGCGAAACTTGGCGCTTTACAGGGGGTGACAAATACGGTATAATAAACTGATATCATATTTTCGGCAGACGGTATGACTGCCCGGAAGGAGATGACTTTTTGCAGGTAAATCAAGTGCGGGCGGGTGCGATCCTCTCCTATGTCTCCATGGCAGTGAGCACCATCCTCTCGCTGGTATATGCCCCCATCATGAAGGGGCAGCTGGGGACCAGTGAATACGGCGTATACGGCTCCGTAGGCCCCATCATTGCATATCTTCTGCTGCTGAGTATGGGTCTGGGCAGCGCCTATATGCGGTATTACTCTCAGGCCAAGGTGGCGCAGGACCGCCGGACCATGGCCAAGCTGAACGGAATGTTTCTTGTGACCTACACGGTGCTGGGTCTGGTGCTGCTGGTGCTGGGCTTCACACTGGCGGCGTATCCGCAGAACGTGTTCGGTGCCAAGTGGACGGAGGAGGAACTGGCGCTGGGTGCCGAGCTGCTGCGGATCATGTCCGTCAATGCGGCTCTGTCGTTCCCCATCAGCGTGTTCGAGTCCAATGTCAATATCAACGAGCGGTATCTGTTTTTGAAGTTGGTGGCCATGGCCAAGTCGGTGCTGAGTCCCATGATCTCCATCCCGCTGCTGCTGTTGGGGTATCACTCGCCGGCCATCGCTATCCTGAGTCTGATGCTGACCATCGTCAGCGGCGTGGTGGAGGCCTTCTACTGTCTCATCCGTCTGCGGATGCCCATCAGCTTCCGTGGCTACGACTTCGCCCTCATGAAGAGCATGATGGGCTTTACCTTCTATGTGTTCATCGCCGTGGTGGTGGATCAGGTGAACTACGGTATCGGTACCCTGATGACCACATGGATCCACGGCACGGAGCTCAGCGCCGTATACTATAACGCCAATCAGCTGAACGTGTACTATCTGTCCTTTGCCATGGCCATCTCCAATGTGCTGGCCCCCCGAGTGCACCGCATGGTGGCCTCCAACACCCCCACCCGTGAGTTGGGGCGGCTGATGACCCGTGCAGGCCGTTTGCAATTCATCATGCTCATGTGCGTGTTTCTGGGCTTTGTGGCGGTGGGCCGCCCCTTCGTGGTGCTGTGGGCCAAGGGCGACGCCAGCTTTGCCATCGACTATCCCGTGGCGATTTTGCTGTTTCTCTCCACCATCATGTCCTCCATCCAGTTCGTGGGGCTGGAGATCCTGCGGGCCAAGGGAATGCACAAGTTCCGGGCCTGGGTCTATCTGGCGGCGGCAGGCGTCAACGTGGTGCTGATGATCCCCCTGTGCCGGAGGTGGGGCCTGCTGGGCGTTGCCAGCAGTATCCTCATTGTCACACTGCTGGGAAATGTCCTGCCCATCAACTGGTACTACCGCAGGAAGATCGGACTGGATGTGAGCCGCTTCTGGCGGCGCATCGCCCAGCTGCTGCCCTCCATGCTGGTGCCGGCTATCGTAGCGGTGCTGATCGCTCGCTTTGCTCAGGTGGGCAGCTACTTACAGATTGGTCTGTGGGGCTGCGTATTCATAGCCGTCTATGCCGGAAGCCTGTGGCTCTTCGGTATGAACCGCTATGAGCGGGGACTGGTCAGCAGTATGCTGGGCAAGATCTTCCGCCGTGGCAGGTGATGATTCTTACAACGTAAAAAAGGACCGAACGGCTGTGCCGCTCGGTCCTTTTTTACAAAATCAGCAGCAGTCCGATGGCGATCAGGACCTCCTCGTCAGCCTCCTCACGGAACAGGAAAAAGAGGATCAATAGAAGCAACAGATCCCCGGAGTCGATGTCCCCCAGATGGAGCCGAGACAGCAGTCGGTCCAGAAACCGTCCCTCCGGCGGACGGGGAGATGGCTCCTGCGGCTTGGGCGGCGGCCCTCCCGGCGGAAGACTGCCCGGTGACGAGTCGCCGCCCGGCGGCGGGGGCTCCGACGGCGGGGGAGGGGGCGGTCGCCCGGAAACGGGCCCCGGAGCCGGTTCCTGTTGGGGGATGCGGCTGTATGCCCCCTGCTCGTTGCGGATGTACCGGTTATACACGCTATCCCTCCCATTCCGACAGGAATTTTTTCCCCAGATGGATGAGCCTTGCCAGATGTGCCGCCCGTTCCACCTTGCCCTGCTTTTCCGGCTTCAAAAACGGCCGCAGGGCGTTCAGCAGCTGCATGGAGGCGCTGTTGCTGCGGCCATACTCCTGCGCCAGCGGCAGAAGCTTCCCCAGCAGCGCCGGGTCCAGTCCGCCCAATCCGCCAAAGCCTGCCGTCCCTCCGCCCGCCTGATCCTCAGGAGCGGAGGAGGTGGCGGCTCCGGTGTGCTCTTCTCTGCACCGCCCATAGTTCCGGAGAGCTGCTGAGCCAGCTGCATGATCCGGGCCATGCTGCCGGGGTCTGACAGCAGTGTATTCAGTTTCTCGTCCATCTCCGACACACTGCCGTCCTCCTCTCTATCCCTGCAGACTGTCCCGGATGCGCCGCAGCAGGGCGGTCCCCTCCGGGGTAGACATGACGCTCTTGAGCATCTGCGTCATCTGCAAGGTGTTGCCCGCCGCAGCCTCTCCGGCGGCCTGCTGAAGGGTGCGCCCACCGTCCCCGCCAGATAGAAGCTGCATCAGCCGCTGACCGTCGGCGGAGGTCATCAGCGACTGCACGGCCTTAGGGTCCCGGCGCAGTCGGTCGATAAGTTCCTTCTGATCCATAAGCTGCCTCCTTGGATAGGTCTTGATACTGCCAATATATGTGGCGGCAGCGGGAAAAGTGCCTGCTCCTCATGCAAAAAGCTGCCGGAAGCAATGCGTACTTCCGGCAGTCTGATATAAGTATTCAGTTTTCTGCGCCCTGCCCAAAGTCACAATAGGGCCGCAGGGTACACTCCCCGCACCTGGGAGAGCGGGCGGTGCAGACGGCCCGTCCATGGAGCACCATCCGGTGGCAGAAGTTGTTGGACTCCTCCGGCGGGATGCACTGCCGCAGCTGCCGCTCTACCTTCAGCGGGTCCTTGCTGCCGTCGGTAAGGCCAAGACGGCCGGTGATGCGGATGCAGTGGGTGTCGCAGACATATCCCTCCTGCCCGTAAATGTCCCCCAGAATGAGGTTGGCAGTCTTACGCCCCACGCCGGGGAGCCGCAGCAGCTGCTCCATGGTGTCCGGCACTCTGCCGCCGAACGCCTCCCGCAGCATACGGGCCGAGGCTACGATATCCCGTGCCTTGGCACGCCAGAAGCCGCAGGAGTGGATGTATTGTCCCACCTCATCCACGTCCGCCTCCGCAAAGGCCTCCAGCGTGGGGTAGCGGGCAAAAAGTGCCGGGGTCACCAGATTCACCCGTGCGTCGGTACATTGGGCCGCCAGCCGCACGGAAAACAGCAGCTCATAGTCCTTGCCATAGTCCAGAGAGCATTGTGCATCGGGATACAAGGCCTTCAGCGCCGTGATGATGGCGGAGACCTCCTGTTTGGTTTTCATCTGTGCATCACCTCTCACCCATTGTACCAGACCGGCGGGAAAAATGCAAATAGGGGGTGCAAATCGGAAAAGAATGTGGTATAATCCAACTGATTTTGCGGACATGGAGCTTCCGGCCCGCAGCGAAGAGGAGGTGCCGTGATGCGGCCGCTGGCAGATGAAATACGACCTCAGACACTGGACGAGGTAGCAGGACAGAAGCACCTGCTGGGGGAGGGAGCACTGCTGCGCCGCCTCATCGAGAGCGGGGCGGAGGCCAACCTGATTTTCTACGGCCCATCCGGCACGGGGAAGACCACCATTGCCAACATCATCGCCCGCCGGACGAAAAAGACCCTGTACCACCTCAATGCCACCACGGCGTCCCTGCAGGACGTAAAGGCGGTCATCAGCGACGTGGACACCATGCTGGCTCCTAACGGGGTACTGCTGTATCTGGACGAGATCCAGTACTTCAACAAAAAGCAGCAGCAGAGCCTGCTGGAGTTCATGGAGAACGGAAAGATCACCCTCATCGCCTCCACCACGGAGAACCCTTTTTTCTATGTGTATAATGCCCTCCTTTCCCGGAGCACGGTGTTCGAGTTCAAGGCCCTGACACCGGAGGAGACGGTACCTGCCGTGGAGCGGGCGCTGGCGCTCCAGCAGCAGCGCAGCAGCCTGCCCCTCTCGTGGGAGGAGGAGGTTCCCCGGCTCATCGCCGCCGGGTGCGGCGGGGATGTCCGCAAGGCTGTCAACGCTGTGGAGCTGCTGTATCAGTCCGCCAAGCCTAGGAACGGAGGGCTGCTCCTGACGACGGAGGATGCACAGGTGCTGGCCCAGCGCAGCGCCATGCGATATGACCGGGAGGGGGATCAGCACTACGACCTGCTGTCGGCGCTGCAAAAATCCATCCGTGGCTCGGATCCGGATGCGGCGGTGTACTATCTGGGGCGGCTGCTGGCGGCGGGAGATCTGCTGAGCCCCTGCCGCCGGCTGCTGGTCATCGCAGCGGAGGACGTGGGGCTGGCCTATCCACAGGCCATCGTGGTAACGAAGGCCTGCGTGGACGCTGCCCTGCAGCTGGGCCTGCCGGAGGGACGGCTCCCGCTGGCAGAGGCGGCGGTGCTGCTGGCCACAGCTCCCAAGTCAAACTCTGCCCACAACGCTATCATTGCTGCCATGCAGGATATTCAGGCTGGCCGTGTGGGGGACATTCCCCGGCATCTGAAAAATGTTCATGCCGACAGCGCGGGAAGCGAAAAGCCACAGGCTTATAAGTATCCGCACCTATATCCTAAGCACTATGTAAAGCAGCAATACTTGCCAGATGATCTGGTTGGAACCACCTACTATGAATACGCCGATAACAAGACCGAGCAGGCCGCAAAACGATACTGGGACCTGGTCCGAGGTGAGGAATAAGGAGAAACTGGCATGGATTTAAAACTGCATGACAAGCTGGAACTGAAGAAGGCGCACCCCTGCGGCAGTAAGCTGTGGGAGGTACTGCGCGTTGGCATGGATATTAAGCTGCGGTGTCTGGGCTGCGGCCATGAGGTCATGGCCCCCCGCCGTAAGATTGAGAAGAGTATTCGCCGGATTGTCCGGGAGGAGGAATCACAATGAAGAAAAAATGGACTCGTTATATCGCCATGGGTATTGCACTGCTGATGGCCGTCACACTGCTTGCGTCCCTGATTGTGCCGTACCTGACATTGTAAGCCTGTTGCCAGAAAAGAGAAGCGGATGCTCACGGGCATCCGCTTCCTGTTTAGACAGTATACAGAAACTGCTCTTTTATGCGGCCGTATGATGGTGTTTTTCCACCGTCATAAGCACTGCGCAGGCCAGACACAGCGCTCCGATCAGGCAGGCCGACACAATGGTGCAGGCTGCGAAAACGGAGCCGAAGCCGTGGGGCATCAGAAAAGCGATCACGGCGGAGGCCAGACACACAACGGTCAGGGGAACGATAAGGGATTTCATAGCATTCAGATATTTCATAATGGTCTCCTTTCTGCGGATTGCTTTATATATATCCGGTTCGTGAGTATAATATAGCATGTTTAACGGAAACTGTATTTACAAATCCGCATCGAATCGGCGGAAAAACGGATACAAAATTGTAACTTTCCAAGGAAATTGGAAACAATTCGTTTCCTGTTCCTGGACAGGGGATTTTTCTTGAAAAGGACGGCGTTTTTTGATATACTGTACTGGATTATAGGATGACAGAGGGCTGGGGGAAATATTGCTTTGCATTATTTGACAGATTTATGGAATGCGCTGGATTTCGGCACTTTGTGGGCGCTGCTGCTGCGCATCGGTGCGGTACTGCTTTGCCTGACAGTACATGAGGCCTGCCATGGGCTGGCCGCTCTGGCATTGGGCGACCCGACGGCCCGCAGGATGCACCGGCTCAGTCTAAACCCGTTGCGGCATATTGACTGGTTTGGGCTTCTGATGATGGTTGTGGCCGGCTTTGGCTGGGCTAAGCCGGTTCCTGTAAATCCCAATTATTTCAAAAAGCCGAAGCAGGGGATGGCGCTGACGGCGCTGGCCGGGCCGGTTTCCAACCTGCTTCTGGCTATGCTGCTGTTGGCGGCCGCCAGAACATGGTATGACCATGCAGTGTATTCTGTGCTGAATCAGGGGATTTTTGATTTTCTTGTAACTACTGCAATGCTGTCTGTCGGACTGGGCCTTTTCAATCTGATTCCGCTGCCGCCTCTGGATGGATCAAAGGTGTTGTTCGCTTTCCTGCCGGACAGAAGCTATGGCCGACTGCTGCATTACGAGCGCTACGGCATGATCCTTTTGTGGGCGCTGGTTGCGCTGGGAGTGGGGGACAGGATTCTGACGCCTGCTATCCGGTGGGTATTTCTGCTGCTTTGCCGTGTGGTTGGCTTGTGAGGAGTTTTTACATTGGATAATCCTATTTTTAAACTGGAAAAGGTAGTGCAGAGCAGGACGGCTCAGCCTTTGGAGGATTTTGAAGGGCCGCTGGATCTGATTCTGTTCCTGCTGAGCAAAAATAAAATCGAGATTCAGGATATTCCGATTGCCCTGATTTTGGATCAGTATCTGGCCTATCTGGAACAGCGTCAGCAAATGGATCTTGAGGTGGCCAGCGAGTTTATCACCATGGCCGCCCACCTGATGTATATCAAGACCCGGATGCTCCTCTCCATCGAAGACGAGGAGGCACAGAGCGAGATGGATGCTCTGATTGAATCTCTGCAGGAGCGCCAGAGGGGCGAGTGTTACCAGAAAATCCGGCAGCTGACGGAAAAGCTTGGCCCTATGGGAGAGTTTGGCCGGAATATTCTGACCAAAAATCCGGAACCTGTTGAACGGGGCAAAATCTTTGAGTACGATCAGCAGCCCGGCGATCTGGTCATCGCCATGCAGGAAATTCAGGACAGGCGCGATATTGCGCTGCATCCGCAGCTGGCAGCCTTCGAGGAGATTGTCCGGCGAGAGCCTTACTCGGTAGAGGAAAAATCCGAAGAGATTGTAAGGCGTGTAAAGCTGAATGGCATTACACGATTTTTGCTGCTTTTTCGTGGCAGCCGCAGTCGCAGCGAACTGGTGGCCACATTTATGGCCGTGCTTGAGCTGTGCAAAAAGCGTTTGATCCGTCTGGCAGGCTCGGCAGAGGATTGTACCGTTTCTCTGGGAGAAGGAGAAGAAGCGTGACAGGAGCAGGTATGGAAAAACTGGAGATGAAAGAAATTACTGCCGCCGTGGAGGGCATTCTGTTTGCTTCCGGCGAGCCGGTACATATTGACCGGATCTGCATGGCACTGGAATTGGACAGGCCTACAGCAGAACTGATTTTACAGCAGCTGGCGGACTACTACAGCTTTGAGCGGCGCGGTGTGCGGCTTTTGCAGATGGAGGATACCTACCAGATGTGCTCCGCGCCGGAGTATGCCGACATCATTCGCCGGGCTTTTGAGGTCCGTAAGCCTGCCAAGCTGTCCCAGCCCGCACTGGAGGTGCTGACGATTATTGCGTACTACCAGCCTACTACACGGGCCTATGTGGATCAGATTCGGGGGGTAGACAGTTCTTATACAGTCGGACTGCTGCTGGAGCGGCAGCTGATTGAGGAATGCGGGCGCTTGCAGGTGCCGGGGCGGCCTCGACTGTACCGCACAACCAAGGCATTTCTGCGGGCATTCCACTTGAACTCACTGGAGGATTTGCCGGAAATGCCTGGACTGGAGACAGATGGGCAGCTGCGGTTGGAAGACGATGGCTCTGTGGTGGATGAAAATCCGGCAGAAAAGTAAAACAATTTGCATCTGATTGAAAATATACGCACAATATAGGGTGAAACAGGCGGAGAAGGGAGGCAAAACAAGTGGTTGTTCTATGGATACTTGGAATTTTGCTGGCACTTATTTTGCTGCTCCTGCTGCTGCGGGTCGGGATGGTAGTTTCATTCGGTGAACGCACGGAGGTAACGGTCAAAGCCGGGCCTGTGCATCTCCGGTTACTGCCCCGCCCGGAAAAGAAAAAGGCAGAGAAAAAGAAAGATAAAAAGGAGAAAGCCGGGGAGAAAAAGGATAAACCAGCGTCAGAAAAGGTCAAAGAAAGCATATCACGGGAGACGATCAGCACGGCTATTCCGGTTTTCTGGGAGGCGCTGAAAAAAGCACTGGCCATGACCCGGCGCAGAATAAAAATCAGCCCCCTTTCTGTCAGCGTTGTAATCGGAGGGGATGATCCGGCAGATGCGGCAATTCTGCTGGGAAAGGCAGAGGCCGTTATGTGGACGGTTATGCCGCAGCTGGAGAGGCTGGTACGGATGCCGGATCCCCACATACACCTGGAGGGGGATTTTAACGGCGGCGCAACCAAAGTCGAGGGCACTGTGGGCGCATCCTGTCTGGTCTGGGATCTGACGGTCATTGGTCTTGCAGCAGGTGTTCCTGTTTTGAAATGGTTTTTAAAATTCCAAAAAGGTCGTGTACGGGAAGTCAAGCAGTCTGCAGAGAATGCCGAGGCGCGTGCCCGGGCGGCAGAGCAGCGGCTTCATGATGCTGAGCAGGCAAAGCAAACCCCGCAAACGGACGCACGGACGCCCACACAGACAGAGGAGCAGACGAATGAAATGACCGACCCAAAGGGGACGGAGTAAGGAAAGGATGACTGACATGGACAACAATGATAAGAAAAACAGACTGGACGAGATGCTGGCCACCTCCATGGGCAAGATCCGGGAGATGGTAGACTCCAACACCATTATCGGAAATCCCATTACAACGCCTGACGGTGTGACGCTGATTCCTGTGTCCAGACTTAGCTTTGGCTTCGGATGCGGCGGCAGCGACTACGGCAAGCAGCCGGAAAACAAGAATTTTGCAGGCGGCACCAGTGCCGGCGTGAAAGTGGAGCCGGTGGCGTTTCTGGTGGTGAAGGACGGCGTGACCAGAGTGATGCCGGTGGCGCTGCCCGCCGTGACAACAGTGGACCGGGTGCTGGATCTGGTGCCGGAGGTCATGGACCGGGTGGAGAATTTCATCGACAGGAAAAAGGAAAGCTCCGATTTTTAAGCGCGTATACTGAGAGCATCTGACGGCAGACGGAGGTGCTCATATGAAAATACAAAGAGGAATCTGTATCGGGCTGGCGCTGGCGCTGCTTCTTTGCCGGCAGGCATATGGGGTGGAGCTTTCTGCCACGGCCGCTGTACTGATGGATGCGGACAGCGGGCAGGTTCTGCTGGAAAAAAACGGAGACAAGCGGATGAAAATTGCCAGCACCACCAAGCTGCTGACGGCACTGGTGGTGCTGGAATGCTGCGATTTGCAGGATACCGTGACGGTGAAGGACCGCCACATGGCAGAGGGCTCCTCCATGTACCTGAAGGCAGGGGAGACGGTTACGGTGGAGGAACTGCTGTATGGACTGCTGCTTTGTTCCGGAAATGACGCTTCCCTTGCACTGGCAGAGGCATGCGGCGGACCGGAGCGATGCGTGGCGCACATGAACCGGCTGGCAGCGGAGCTTTCCATGACTGACAGCCACTTTGAAAACACAAGCGGGCTGGACGCGCAGACACATTACTCCACGGCCCGTGACATGGCCAGACTGGCGGCGCGGTGCATGGAGCACCCTACACTGCGGCGTATCTGCTCCACCATAACGGCTCGGGCCGGTACGCGGACCATGACAAACCACAACCGGCTTTTGCGGAGCGTGGAGGGATGCGTCGGCATGAAGACGGGGTATACCATGGCCTCAGGCAGAACGCTGGTCAGCGCGGCCGTGCGCAGCGGAAGACATCTGGTGGCGGTGACGCTGCAGGACGGCAATGATTGGGCGGATCATGAGGCCATGTACCGACAGGGGTTTGGGGAGACAGCGCCGGAAGAAGCGGCCTTACGGATGAAAAAAAGGCAAAGCATATAGAAGGGGAGAAAGCAGACTTGAAGCAGCGGATACAGAAAATAATAGCGGCGGCGGGCCTGTGTTCCCGGAGGACGGCAGAGGAATGGATGCTGGCCGGGCGGGTAACGGTGAACGGACGAAAGGCGGCACCGGGCGACCAGGCTGACCCGGAGACAGACCATATCGCGGTGGATGGCCGGGCGCTTGCACCGGAAGCAAAGAAGGTATACCTGATGCTGAATAAGCCGCGAGGTTATGTGACAACCATGGACGATGACCGGGGACGAAAAACCGCAGCAGAGCTGGTACGCGGCTGCGGCGCGCGGGTATACCCGGTGGGACGGCTGGACATGGATTCGGAGGGGCTTTTGCTGTTTACCAACGACGGGGCCATGACCCAGAGACTGCTTCATCCAAAATTTGAGGTAAGCAAGCGCTACAGGGTGACGGTGCGGGGCGATGCGGCCCGCGGCGTTATGCTGCTGCGGCAAATGGATACGCTGGACGGAGAGCCGATTTCTCGGGCCGGTGTGGACCTTATAGACAAGCGGGACGGACAATCCGTGCTGCTGGTGACGATTCATCAGGGAAAGAACCGGCAGATCCGCCGGATGTGTGCCGGGGCCGGGCTGCAGGTGCTGCGGCTGAAACGAGTGGAGGAGCATGGCGTGGCGCTGGGAACGCTGGCGCCGGGCGCGTGGAGATACCTGACGGACGAGGAGATCGGAAAGCTGAAGGGAGCGGAAAAAGCATGACCGCAAATGTGCTGCATACCATTCGCGCCAGAATGGATGAGTTTTCCAAGGGGCAGAAGCGAATTGCAGATTACATCCTGTCCCGCTATGACAAGGCGGCGTTTATGACGGCAAGCCGTCTGGGCAACATCACACAGGTAAGCGAGTCAACAGTGGTTCGCTTTGCCGCGCAGCTGGGCTATGACGGGTATCCCGCCATGCAGAAGGCCTTACAGGAGCTGGTTCGTGGGAAGCTGACCAGCGTGCAGCGCATCCGGGCCTCCAACGATCAGATTGACGAAACGGATGTGATGGGCAGCGTGATGCAGCGGGATATGGACAGCATCCGGGGCGCCATAGAACAGGTAGACCGGGAGGAATTTGACCGGGTGGTGGAGCAGCTGTCGCAGGCAAGGCACATCTATCTGCTGGGCCTGCGATCCTCCTCGTTTCTGGCCGGATACCTGAATTTCTATTTCCACCTGATTTTTGAAAATGTGACGCTGGTGCAGAGTACCGCCGCCGGGGAGATTTTTGAGCAGATGGTGCGCATCGGTCCGGGGGATGTGCTGGTGGGCATCAGCTTTCCGCGATATTCCAAAACGGCGGTCAGCGCGGTGCGCTTTGCCAGAGACAGGGGAGCAGATGTGATTGCCGTAACCGACAGCAAGATGTCGCCGCTGTACCGAATGGCCAGCGCGTCATTGCTGGTGCGCAGCGACATGATTTCCTTTGTGGATTCCATGACGGCGCCGCTGAGCATACTGAACGCACTGATTGTGGCGGTGGGCCAGCGGAAGGACGAGGAAACCTCCAGAACCTTTTCGGAGCTGGAACGGGTGTGGTCGAACTACGGCGTATTCGGAGATTCGGAAGATGAGTAAGAGCATTGTGGTGGTGGGCGGCGGCGCAGCCGGGATGATGGCTGCCATTTCGGCCGCAGAGGCCGGCGGGCAGGTGACACTGCTGGAGCCCAACGAGCGGCTGGGCAAGAAACTGAATATCACCGGAAAGGGCCGGTGCAATGTGACGAACAACTGTACCGTGGAGGAATTGCTGGCCCATGTGCCGCGAAACGGACGATTTTTATACAGCGTCTTTTCACGCTTTAACAGTCAGGACGCTATGGCGTTTTTTGAGGCGTTGGGTGTGCCACTGAAAACAGAACGGGGAAACCGGGTATTTCCCCAATCGGATTGCGCCTTCGACATATCCGGCGCCCTGAGACGGCGGATGGAACGGTTGGGCGTGAAGTGGGTGCGTGACCGGGCCGAAGCGCTGGAGGCGGCGGACGGCCGGGTCTGCGGCGTCCGGGGAGCGGCGGGACGGTATCCGGCGGAGTCTGTGATTCTGGCCACCGGCGGCGTGTCCTATCCGGCGACAGGCTCCACCGGAGACGGTTACCGCATAGCCCAGGCCGTGGGACACACCATTATTGCCCCCAAGGCATCGCTGGTGCCGCTGGTAAGCAGCAGCCCGGATTGCGGAAAAATGCAGGGGCTGGCGCTGAAAAATGTGGAACTGACAGCCAAAAACGAAAAGGGCAAGGTGGTCTTTCAGGAGTTCGGGGAGATGCTTTTTACCCATTTCGGCGTATCCGGCCCGCTGGTTCTGTCGGCCAGCGCCCATTTGCGGGATTGGGACAGGCATTCATACACACTGTATATTGATTTGAAGCCTGCTCTGTCGCCGGAGAAGCTGGACGAGAGGCTCCGGCGCGATCTGGGGGATAATCTGAACCGGGACGCTGAGAAGCTGCTGGGCTTGCTGGTGCCCCACAGCATGGCGCCGGTTTTGGCCCAGCGGCTGGAATTGCCGCCGGGATTGAAGGCAAACTCCGTGACAAAGGAGCAGCGCCACAGGTTGGGGCAGCTGCTGAAAAGCTTTTCCGTTCCGCTGACCGGCCCGAGGCCGGTAGCAGAGGCCATTGCAACATCCGGAGGAATTAAGGTGGCGGAAGTAAATCCCACCACCATGGAGTCAAAAAAGCTGGCCGGGCTGTATCTGGCCGGGGAAATATTGGACGCGGACGCTTATACCGGCGGCTTTAACCTGCAGATCGCATGGGCGACGGGCAGGGCCGCCGGATTGGCAGCGGCGGAAGAAGGAGAATAACATCCATGAACAAATATTCTGTAGCGGTGGACGGGCCTTCCGGGGCAGGAAAAAGCACCCTGGCCAAGGCGATTGCCAGAGAACTCGGCATTGTATATGTGGATACAGGGGCGATTTACCGCTCTATCGGCTATTATGTGCTGTCCCACGGCATTGATCCAAAGGACGAGACAGCGGTTATCGACGCCTTGGGCGAGATTCGAGTGGATATTCAATATGCTGAGGACGGACTACAGCACATGATACTGTGCGGCGAAGATGTGACGGAGAAAATCCGGCTGCCGGAGGTGTCTATGTACGCTTCGGATGTGTCTGCTATCCCGGAGGTGCGGGGTTTCCTGCTGCAGATGCAGCGGGATATGGCCCAGCGCACCAGCGTTATCATGGACGGGCGGGACATCGGAACTGTGGTGCTTCCTGAGGCGGAGGCGAAAATTTTTCTCACAGCCGACCCGCAGGTGCGGGCTGAGCGCAGAACGGCAGAACTGGCCCAGCGTGGTACGCCCAAGCCCTATGAGGAGGTTCTGAAGGAACTGGAGGAGCGGGACTGGGCTGATACTAACCGGAAAACCGCACCCCTGCGTCCGGCAGAGGATGCCATTGTGGTGGATACCACGACCCTTGATTTTGAGGAAAGCAAGCAGGAGATGCTGCGGGTGATCAGGAGGCGAATCGGCGCATGAGTACCCGATATTATCAGAACGCATACAGGCTGCTGAAGCCGCTGGTGATGTTTTTCCACCCACTGGATGTGCAGGGACTGGAAAACCTGCCGGAGGAGGAGCCGGTACTGCTGTGTGCCAATCACAGCAGCAACTGGGACCCGATTTTGCTGGTGTGCGCGCTGCCCGGAAATGTGAAGCTGCGGATTATGGGGAAGAAACAGCTGTTCAAAATCCCGGTGCTGAAGTCGTTCCTGAAAAATATGGGCGTATTTCCGGTGGATCGGGGAAACTCCGATATTAACGCAATCAAGACGGCCATCAAGACGCTGAAGGACCGGTGGAACCTGTTGGTGTTTCCGGAAGGAACCCGGGTGCGGGGAAAAAAGAAGAATGTGCAGCCCAAGGGCGGCGTGGCGATGATGGCGATTCGGGCGGGAGTGAATCTGGTGCCGGTGTATATCGGGACAAAGAAGCGCCTGTTCCAGAGAGTGCCCATCATCATAGGCAAGCCCTACGCGCCGGTATATACCGGACGGAAGGGGACGGCGGAGGAGTATCAGGCCAACGCCAATGAGATCATGCGGCAGGCATACGCGCTGGGAGGAACGGAAGCATGAGGGTAATCGTTGCAAAAAGCGCGGGATTTTGTTACGGCGTGGAGCGGGCCGTGCACACGGCACGAAGCATGGCACAGGAGAAAAATGACTGCGTGATGCTGGGAAGCATCATCCATAACGCCAATGTGGTGGCAGAGTTGGAGGCCATGGGGATGCGCAAGGCGGACACATGGCAGGATGTTCGGCCGGGAGAGACGGTTCTTATCCGCTCACACGGGGAGAAAAAAGAGGTATTTGAAAAGCTGGAGGCCATGGGGGCCAAGTGCGTTAACGCAACATGTCCCAATGTGCTGCGCATCCAGCAGATTGTGGCCGAGGCAGACCGGGAGGGGCGAATCCCCATTATCATTGGAGAGAAGCACCATCCGGAGGTGATGGGTGTGGCCAGCTGGTCGCCCCGCTCTATAATCCTGACAGGGCCGGAGGAGGTGCGCCAGTGGCTGGAAGATGACCCACAGAGGCGGGAGCTGCCCCTGACCGTGGTGGCTCAGACCACCTGCATCCGGGCCATTTGGGAAAGTTCTGAAGAAATTTTAAAAAAACAGTGTACAAATGCAAAAATCTTTGATACAATATGTAA
>ERZ772867.2403-NODE-2403-length-18240-cov-4.216607_pt1 | contig 18240 bp, 15 predicted proteins | sample MGYA00511341_ERZ772867 | MGnify/ENA primary metagenome ERZ772867 (study PRJEB29015, sample SAMEA2737707) | human gut metagenome | biome: human gut; feature: human-associated habitat; material: faeces | place: China | collected 2012 ... | reverse complement strand
GCCCGGGTCTTTTTTACCTCAACAGGCATTCTCCGCTTCTTTCGAAGCGCCGATCCGGATGGTTCTGCCGCCCAGACTTTTGTATACCCTGTGAGAAATAGACAGCACGGTCCGCCCTTTGGATGCACGGTCCAGCGCCTCCAGCACCCGCGCTTCTGTCTCTGCGTCCAGATTTGCTGTAATCTCATCCAGCAGCAGCACCGCCGGGTCCGCCGCAGCCGCTCTGGCAATGGACAGCAGCTGCCATTCTCCCTGTGAGAATATATCGTCCGTGCAGAGCGTGTCATAGCCCTGCGGCAGCGTCCGAATGGCCGCGTCCAGTCCGGCCAGTTGTCCGGCCTGCTCCGCCATCTCCCTGTTGATTCCTTCGTCACCCAATGTAATCTGATCCAGCACCGTACCCGGCACCCGGGCAAAATGCTGCTCCACGCAGCCGATGCACCTGCGCCGCTGCCGGTCTGTAATCCGGGAAACATCCACCCCGCCAATGGTAACCCGTCCCTTTTCGGGCCGATACAATCCCAGCAGCAGGCGGAACACCGTGCTTTTCCCCGCACCGGTTCTGCCCACAAGGGTCACCTGCTCCCCTGCTCGCACCACAAAGGACAGGTCAGTGAGCACCGCACGCTCTCCATAGCCAAAGGTCACATGGGAAAATTCCACATCGCCCCGGGGGCATTCAGTCGTCTGTTCTTCGTATATTTCCCACTCCGGCTGGGCAAGAAAGCTGTCAATCCGGCGAACACCCGCCATAGCGGATTGAATGGTCTGGATTTCCATACCCAAGCTTTCAATGGGCGAAAAAATGCGGGAAATATAGCCAATAATCGTAACAGATGTGCCCACCGACATGCCGAACAAATCCAAAATTCTGCCGCTGCCCGATGCCGACAGCAGCATAACCACCCCCACTACCACGGCATCCAGCACCAGCACCACCGGGGAATAGATTGCGTCATAGAAATTGTTTTTCTCCACGGCGGCGTAGCTTTTGCTGATGCGGCGGTCATACCGCCGCTCCATATATGTCTCAAGCCCCAGCACATGGATCGTGCGGATTGTATGCAGTGTCTCCGGCACCTGCCCGGAAATGGCTGCCACCGCCTGTCGGTTTTCCAGCTGTGCCGCCAGCATCCGTTTCTGTACATACCGCGTAAATAAAGCCAGTACCGGCAGCACCGCAAGCAGCACCAGCACAAGCCCCGGATTCTTTCCCGCAATAACTGCCAGAATGGACAGAATGCGGCAGGCATCTGCCGCCATGGAAATAACGCCGGATGTAAACAGCGCTTCCACTGTATCCACATCCCCCGAAAAACGGGCTGCCACCTGCCCGGGGTCCTGAGAGGCAAGCGTTGCCGCCGGCAGGCGGGTCAGTTTCTCCGACATTTCCGAACGCAGCGCGTGGGTCATCCGCTGGCCGAACATCTCCAGCAGCGTCTCCTGCGCCGAATTGAACACGCCCTCCAGCACCAGACTGGCAAAATATAGCAGCGCAGCCGTCAGCATCACCGGCGCACCTCCGGTCAGGCCGTCCACAATGTTCCCCAGCAGCAGCGGCGGCAGCAGCGATACCAATACGGATACCGCCGCGCTGAGCAGTGTGGCCGCGCTGAGCAGCTTGTGGGCTGCCGCGGTGGAACGCACTGCGGCAAAAACGCCTCCCTGCTTATTTTTGCGTCTCATGGCCTGCACCTCCCGTCTGGCTTTCGTACAGTGCCCGATAGGCCGGAACACTGTCAAGCAGCTTTTGATGTGTCCCTACCGTCACCGAGCCGTTTTCCATGAATATGATCTCCCGCAGCTCCGGGAAGTGATATAACCGGTGGGAAATGAGAAACGCCACTTTGTCCTGGGCATAGGCTTTCAGATTCTCAAACACCGCGTCCTCCGTCTCCCGATCCAGCGCCGAGAACGGATCGTCCAACACCAGCACCGGGCGCGGGTGGGCCAGCGTCCTTGCCAGCGCCAGCCGCTGCGCCTGCCCACCGGACAGGCGCACGCCGTTGCTTCCTACCACGGTCTGCACACCCTGCTCCATGGCGCGCACCTCACCGTCCAGCGCGGTCATAGAAAGCCACTGCATGGCGTCTCTGTCGCTGCCGCACAGAACATTGGCCTCCACCGTATCGTTCCACAGCTCCGGGTCATGCCCCAGATACCCCACCGACGCAGCAATTTCCCGGGCAGAAAGCTCTGCCAGTTCATGCCCTCCCAGGCACACCGAGCCCTCATAGGGCTGCTCGCACAGGAAGAGCCGCCCCAGCGTGGATTTTCCGCAGGCCACCGGCCCGGTAATGCCGATCATATCCCCGGGGCGCGCCGTCAGAGTAAGATCCTGAAATACCGGTGCGCCGCCGTCATAGGCAAAGGATACCTTCCGCATCACCAACTCCTGCCCTGCGGGAACCTCCGGCAGGCAGCATTCCTCCGGCGTTTTCATCAGCGGCTTGATCCGCTTCCAGGATACCTCTGCCTTTTGCACGGCATTAAACAGCTTGGCCGCCTTAGAGGATTTCACGGACATTTTCATAAAGCAGGAGAGGAATGTGGTAAATGCCGCAATGTCCCATGCCCGCCAGCCGGTTCCCAGCACATTTTTTCCGCCCAGCCACAGAATCAGCAGCACGCTCACATTGGATACCACCTGATACAGCGGCGGAAGCGCCGATTGCCACACATTGGCGCGCACCGCCGCCCTTTCATAGTCCCCCAGCGCCTGCTCATAGCGCGCCTCCCTCGTCTTTTCGCAGCCATAAATCCGATAGGTCACGGCGTTTTTCGCCCGATCCAGTGTGGCGGCGCTAAGCGCGGCGGCGGATTTTTTATAAGCCGCTCCCGCCCGCTGCACCGGCTTTTTCATCAGCTCCGCACATATATAGGATACCGGCGGAAACAGCAGGCACAGCAACGCCAGCCGCCAATCGTAAACAAGCAGCATCACCACATAGCCCGCCAGCGCCACACCGGTGTCGAAAATTTCGGTTGTAAACTTGCGCATTCCCTCGGTGCAGTCGTCCACATCGGAGATTGCCTTGGTCATCAATTCTCCCGCGCCCTCTTTTCCCAGCGCGGCGCGACTCTGCCGCAGCAGATTTGCGTAAAGCACGCCCTTCATCCGGCGGTTGATGTTGTTGGCAAAGCGGCGCACATAGAATCGCTTAATAAACCGGGCTGCCTGCACAGTCAGTGTCACTCCGGCGTAGGCCAGCACCAGAACCGTCATGGCTCCGGCCGTCTTTTTGCCCCCCAGAATATCTGCCAGACACTGAGCCAGTCTTCCCTCAAACCATGGTCCTGCCAGCAGCCCCAGATTGTATACCAGTCCCGACAGCGTGATAAAGATCAGCGGCAGCCACTCCGTGCGAAAGTAGTCGCCGATGCTGTCCGGATGAAAGGCGCGCTTATTGTTCTTTTTCATTTCTCCTTCCCTCCAGAACCTCTCTCATGTGTGGAAAACCGCCGCGGCTCTCCGCCTTGGACCGGTGATACAGCGCGTCAAGTGCCTGCAAAAACACAGCTCTTTCTTCCTCTCCCAGTCCCGCCAGAAGATAGTCATAAAACGCGCTCTCCGCCTCCGCTTTCGTGTCCCGCAGACCTTCTGCCTGCGGTGCAGCATACAGCAGCTGGCTGCGTCCATCCTTGGGATTCGGCTCCCGCCGGAGGTAGCCCTTGCGTTCCAGACTGGCCGTGCGGCGGGTGATAGCCGCCTTGTCGGTATTCAGCGCAGCGGCAAGTTCCACCTGTGTGATGCCCGGATGATGCCGCACCGCATGGATGCAGTCGATCTCTGCCGTGCCTATCCCTTCCCCCCGCATGGCAAGCATCACCAGATGCTCTGCCTCCCGGGCAATTTTGGTGATTTTTCTTCCGGGATGTTCCATCGTGTTCCCACTCCTCCCCTTCGAATAATTGTACCTGCAACTATATAGTTGTTCCTACAACTTTTTTCGGGGAGAGCATAGCACATCGCGCCCCCAAACGCAACAGTCTTCTCAAAAAATGCGGCCCCTCGGTTTGTCCGAGGGGCCGCACCGCTGAAATGGCAGCTTATTTTTTGATTTTAGCCAGCTGTGCCTGCACGCCGGACATAAGCAGCGTGGCATCTACTCCCACTGCTACCCCGTCAAAGCCCTGCTCCAGCCGGGCAAGTCCCGTTTCGCCGTCTCCGGCAAAAATCAGACAGAATTTCCCGGCCTGATGGCACGCATTCACAACACGCTGAAGCGCGGCTGCAAAGCGGGGATCGTCGAACGCCCCGGGAATCCCCATGGAAATCGACAGATCGTAGGGGCCGATAAATACCCCGTCTACGCCCTCCATGGCGGCAATGTCCTCAATGCTGTCCAGCGCTTCCGCCGTTTCGCACTGCGGCACGACCAGCGTTTCCCGGTTAAAGTGGGCCATAATCTCCGGCACCGTTCCAAGGCCCTCGCTGCCCCAGCCATCCTTGCGGGACAGGCCAAAGCCACGCTGACCCACCGGGGCGTATTTTGCGTAATCCACCACGCGGCGCATGTCCTCCACGCCGTGTACATTCGGGATAATCAGGCCCTGCGCCCCCACATCCAGCAGCTTCAGCACCGCCGACCGGCTGATCTCACGCACCCGGGCCAGTGCCGTCAGGCCGCGGCCTGACGCGGCCCGCACCATGGCGCAGGTGGTTTCGGCGTCCATGGGACTGTGTTCATTGTCCAGAATCACATAGTCAAGGCCCGTGCAGGCCAGACATTCCACCACATCCACACTGTCGGTGGTAACGAAGGTCCCCACCGGGCGGGCTTTTTGCTCCAGCTTCTCTTTCAGTGTATTCCTCATATCTTGCTCCTTTTGCCGCAAAACGGCGCTGATTTCCTCCTGTCCTTCACTCGCCCCACAGTATAGCACGCACAGGAATTACAACCGGAGTGTATACGATTGATTTTACAGAACAGAATACACCTGCCGTCAGGTCGCTCCCCGGCGGCAGGTGTACCTTTGATTTTACTTCTGGTGGTTCTCCAGCCAGCGGGAAGCACAGGTGCACAGCAGTGCCACACCATAGGGCATGGCGCCCTCGTCGATCTGCACATGCGGATCGTGCCAGCCATACTCGCCGTCTCCGGCGCCCAGCAGCAGGAAGAAGCAGGGCACATGCTCGGTGTAGTTGGCAAAGTCCTCCGAGCCCTTCTGCGGCGGCGTCACATGGATTTCCTCCACTACATCCTTGCAGTATTCAGCCATCTCGTGGGTCATATCCGCGTCATTCAGCAGCGAGGCGGTGCGCAGCGGGAAGGATACCTTCGCCTCCGCCCGCCACGCCTTGGCCAGATAAGTGGAAACCTCCTCAATCCGCTCGCACATTTTCTTGCGGCACTCCCGGTTGTAGGCCCGGAAGCTACCCTCCACCACGGCGCTGTCAGGGATGATATTGGTGGCCGTGCCGGAGACAATACGGCAAACGGAAAGGATAATCGTCTCGTCACCGGGCATTTCCAGCGTGGGCAGCTTGGTCAGGGCGTCAGCCACGGCGGTGGCCACATTCAGGGCCGAGATACCCAGCTGCGGCAGGGAGCCGTGGGCGCTTTGCCCGGTAATTTCAATATGGAACGCATCGGCAGAGGCCATCATGGGGCCATCGTTAAATCCGACAGTGCCCACGGTGGGTCGATAAGTATCCCGGGGGCCGAAATCCAGATGCATTCCTATCGCAGCATCCACATGGGGATTTTCCATAATGCCCGCATCTATCATGGAGCGGGAACCGGCCAGCAGCTCCTCGGCAGGCTGGAAGCAGAATTTTACGGTGCCCTTCAGTTCCGATTCATGCGCCTTGAGCAGCTTGGCGGCCATAAGCAGCATGGTGGTGTGGCAGTCATGGCCGCAGGAGTGACAGGCGCCCTCCGTGCAGGCAAAGGGGAGTCCGGACACCTCCTGCTGGGGCAGGGCGTCCATGTCTGCGCGCAGCAGAATCACCGGAGCGCCGCTGCCAACTGTGCATGTCACGCCTCCGCCCAGTTCCTGCGGCTGATAGCCATAGCTGATGAGATTCTTCATCACATACGCGCGGGTCTGGGTCAAATCAAAGCCCAGTTCCGCATGCTGATGCAGATAACGCCGATGGGATACGATCTCGTCCTTGAGTGCCATTGCTTCCTGTAGATACTGTGCCATGGTTCATTTCTCCCTTCAATTTGCAAAATGCATATCGCATAAAAAGCGGCAGCCTCCTGCAAAGGGGGCGGACGCCTTATATGTCTGTAACGATGCGATGGCTGTCGAATTTGTAGTGGGTGTAATAAATCAGCGTGGCCACGCTGCACACAAACCATCCGGCCGGATAGCTCATGGCAATGGGCACGATTTCATTGGCAACAAAATTCGCTACTACATATAGATAAATCTGTCGGAACACCACAAAGGAGCCCAGCATAATGACCATGGGCACCCGGCTGTTCCCCGCGCCGCGCAGGGCGCCGGAGTAAATCTGGTTAAAGCAGAACAGCAGGTAAAACGGGGACAGCAGCCGCAGCAGCAGCGTACCGTAAGCCACAACCTCAGCCTTGCTGTTGAAAAACGCCGTCAGCTGGGGCGCAAACACCAGCACTGGAATCAGCAGACCCGCTGTCACGGCCACAGACAGTCCCAGCGCCCGGCGAACGCCGCCCTTGGCGCGCGGCACATCCCCCACGCCCAGATTCTGTCCCACAAAGGTGGTGGAGGCCATGGACAGGGACTGCACCGGCAGAATCATCAATTGATCCAGCTTGGTGTATGCCGTCCACCCGGACATACAGTCAGCCCCGAAGTGGTTGATGTAGCCCTGCACAAATACATTGGAAAAAGCGGTAACCGCCATTTGCAGCGCCGCCGGAATGCCCACGGAAATAATGCTTCTCAGCATATCCCTGTGCATTTTCAAATCCCGCAGCACCACCCGGATGCAGCCGTCATAGCGCATCAGCACCCATATGGTCAGCACAGCCGAAACAAACTGGGCAATAATGGTGGCATAGGCCACTCCCTCTACCCCCATGCCAAATTTCAGCACAAACAGCAGATCCAGCCCCGTGTTCAGCACAGCTGATACCACAAGGAAATAAAACGGGCGCTGGGAATCCCCCACGGCCCGGAGAATCCCGGACCCCATGTTGTAAAAGAGCAAGCCCGTAATACCGGCAAAATAAATGGTGAGGTAAGCCGTCTGATCCGGAGCTACCTCTGCCGGGGTCTTCATAAGTCCCAGCATAGCCGGCGTCATGGCAATGCCGGCAAAGGTGAACACCACGCTCATCAGCAGCGTCAGCACCAGCGAGGTATGAACGGCGTCATGCACCTTATCGAAGCGGTGCGCCCCATAATACTGGCTGATGACAACTCCCGCGCCGCTGGAAAGCCCCAGAAAGAAGCCGATCAGCGTATTGATAATGGGTGTAACAGTGCCCACGGCAGAAAATGCCTCGTTGCTGACAAAGTTCCCCACTACCCATGTATCCACCATATTGTAAAGCTGCTGAAACAGGTTTCCTGCCAGCAGCGGCAAGGCAAAGCTAATCAGATGGCGGGTGGTATTTCCGGTGGTCATGTCCACATCGTAACGGGCCTTGCGATGCCCGGCGGCGTGAAGCAGGAACAGATGATGCATGGGGTATTTTTCCTTTCTCTGGTGAAAACATGTCTCTTATGGTATCATATCACCGCATTCCGCCAATTTCAACCATTGTTGCAGGATTTTCCGCAGAATATTTTGCTGCTTCAGGATTTTGCCCCATGTTTCTGAAATGAATAAAAGCCCCGCCGGGCAAGCGCCGAAAGCATCTATTCTTTCAGCGTCTGTCCGGCGGGGACCGCAGCAATATTATTTTTTAAAGCTTTCCTTCAAGGACACACTGCGGTTGAACACCAGATGCTCTGCCGAGCAGTCCCGGTTGTCCATGCAGAAATAGCCCGTGCGCATAAACTGGAAGGTAGGTGCATTGACGCCGGTGCGGTTTTCCTGCTTGTCAAAAGCCTGTGCCACCGCACGCATGCCGGACTCCACCTTGCAGCCTTTCAGCACCGTCAGGGAATCCGGATTCATGCAGTCCAGAAAGTTCTTGTCCGGGCCATCAGGCTGGGCATCCGAAAACAGATTGTCATACAGACGCACCTCTGCTTCCATGCAGTTCTCCGCGTCCACCCAGTGCAATGTGGCTCCCTTGACCTTGCGTCCATCGGCAGGGTCGCCGCCCCGGCTGTTGGGGTCATACTCACACAGAACCTCAACGATGTTTCCGGCCTCATCCTTGACGCAGCCGGTGCATTTCACCAGATACGCCCCCTTCAAACGGCACTCGGGGCCGTTGGGATACAGCCGCTTGTACTTGGGCACGGGCTGCTCCAGAAAGTCGTCGGCCTCCATCCACAGATGGCGGCTGAAAGTAATCTCGTGGGTTCCCTGGGTGGGATCGGTGGGATTATTCTCCACAGTAAAGATTTCGCTCTGTCCCTCGGGATAGTTGGTCACGGTCAGCTTCACCGGGTGCAGCACAGCCATGGTACGCTCCGCGGTGGCATTCAGATCCTCCCGCAGGCAGTGCTCCAGGAAGCTGTATTCCACCGTGCTGGGCGCCTTGGCCACGCCGATACGCTCGCAGAAATTGCGGATAGACCGGGCCGTATAGCCCCGGCGGCGCAGGCCGCACAGGGTGGGCATGCGGGGGTCATCCCAGCCGGAAACCCGCTTCTCCTCCACCAGCTGGCGCAGCTTGCGTTTGGACATGACCGTGTGGTCGATACCCAGCCGGGCAAACTCAATCTGGCGGGGCTTGTGATAGGGAATGCTCACATTGCTGACCACCCAGTCATACAGCGGGCGGTGATCCTCATACTCCAGCGAGCACAGGCTGTGGGTAATCCCCTCCAGCGCATCCTGAATGGGATGGGCAAAGTCATACATGGGGAAGATGCACCATTTCGTCCCCTGCCGGTGATGGTTGATGTAGCGGATACGATAGATCACCGGGTCGCGCATATTGAAGTTGCCGCTGGCCAGATCAATCTTGGCGCGAAGGGTCATCTTACCCTCCTCCACCTCGCCGTTTTTCATCTTTTCAAACAGGCGCAGGTTCTCCTCGACAGACCGGTCACGATACGGCGAAGTGGCCGGCACGCCAATGTCGCCGCGGTTTGCCTTGAATTCTTCCGGCGTCAGCTCGCACACATAGGCAAGCCCCTTCTTAATCAGCTCCACCGCATATTCATAGTCTTTTTCGAAATAGTCGCTTCCATAGAAGAACCGATCGCCCCAGTCAAATCCCAGCCAGTGAATGTCCTGCTGGATGGCGTCCACATACTCGGTGTCCTCCTTGGCGGGGTTGGTGTCATCCATACGCAGGTTGCACAGGCCGCCAAATCTTTCTGCGGTTCCGAAATCAATGCACAGGGCCTTGCAGTGTCCAATGTGCAGATAGCCGTTAGGCTCCGGCGGGAAACGGGTGTGGACAGTCTGTCCCTGGAACTGACCACCCTCTGCGATGTCCTCGTTAATGAAGTTGTAGATGAAGTTGCTGCTCTCGCTGCGCTCTGCCTCCTCGCTGGGCAGAGCAGGGTTGTTCTCCACGGCCATTGTCTCACACTCCTAATCATTTAAATATTTCCGCACAGGAATCGCTGTACGGTAAGTATCCATTATACTGTTTCTTCCTGTAAAAAGCAAGATATTTCTCTCCCCCCGCTCCGGGGGTGTCACGGCATCCTCAGCAGCTCCTCCTGCGGCGGGATATGCCGGGCCAGCGCGGCGTTGCTCAGAAGCCGGTTTTCCGTCACCTCCCGCAAAACGCGAATGCCGTCGGGAAAAGAGAATTCCGTATCCTCCTGCGGAAGCTCCACCTCCATCACCGCAAGACCGGGCCAGAAGGGATACACATCAATTTCAAACACCAACCCCTCCCACGGCAGGCACCAGCGCCGCTTGCAAATCACCTGCGCCTGCCTGTCCCGGCGCAGCAGCAGGCGTTCATACTCCGCTTCCGTAATTTTCCGCTCCCGCTCAATGCGGGTGCGGGCGGTGCAGTCTGTCTTTTCCGTGTGAAAATACTCCGCCCGTCCATTCTGACGGCGGCAGCGCACCCGTTCCGTTATTCCGGGCCCGGCTTGCAGATACGCCTGCTGCATGTCATACACGGCATTGCAGCGGCTTTGCAGCATTTCTTCCGATGGGCGGCAGATTAGAAAACGCCTCTCGATTTCAAGGGGCAGCGTGTCATTTACAGGCATAAGTCAAAAAACTCCTCCCGCGTCATCAGCAGATTTATAGCCTCCAGCAACGCATTGGCCGTCAGATGCTCCGGCAGCTGCAGCTGCCGGATGAGGGCCTGCCGCCGCAAAGCAGAATCAGGGCCAATCAGCCCCCGCTCCAGAAAATCCGCCTTGGTAATGGGAACGCACTCTGTCTGCGGCACATCTTCTCCTTCGAAGGTGGCGCCCGCCCGACGCAGGCAGTCCAGCAGCACGGCAGGGGGCATTCCCTCCACACCCAGCTTTCCCTCCTTGCCGGGGCGGCGCTTGCGCCGCTCTTTTCCGTATCTATCGGGGATATAGGCCTGCTTCAGCTGCTGCGGCGGAATGGCTCCCTTCAGGAAATTGCGGATTACGAAGCCCGCCCCGTCCGGGTCGGTCAGCAGAATCAGGCCCCGCTCCTGTGCCAGACGGCGCAAAAAGCAAACCCGCTCCTTCTGGTTAAAAACAGCAAATCCTCCCGTCTCCACAATAACACCGTCTACCACCTGCGACAGGGCATTTTTGTCGTAGCGTCCTTCTACGACAATCACTTCCCGAATCTTTGGTTTTTTCATCGTCCTGACAACTCCATAATAAACCGGGTCAATTCCCCCTCCCGGTCTATATTTTTTTCGCTTTTCATGCGCCGATCCAGTGTCTGGCATTCCTTCAGCGCCCACTGGCACCACTCATGGCTGATCCGCCGGGCCGCCTGCAGCAGAAGCTTTGCCGGATAGTCGCTTTTCATCTCCCACAGCTCCATCAGCCAGAACCGGTCCCGCCCCTGGTCAATGGCCATCCGGGCGGTGTACAGCCGCCTCAGCTCCTTCCCCACCGCGCCCAGAATCACAATCGGCTCCGTCTGCATCCGCAGCAGGTCGCCCAGCACCTGCGCCGCGCCGTTATAATCGCGGGCGGTGATGCGGTTGGTCATGTCAAAAATGCGGGCGTCCAGCACCGGCTCGGACACGGCCTCAATATCCTTGCTTGTAATCTGCGGATGCTTTGCGTAGGCGGCAATCTTCTCCGTCTCCGAAACAAGCCCCGCCATCAGCGTGCCGCAGTAAAACAGCATATGGTCGGCAGTAGGGCCGTCTATCTCGTGGCCCAGCGCCTTGAACCGCCGCTGCAGCCACCGCACCAGCGCATCCCGCTGCTGTGGCTGGAATTCCACCGTTTCCACCGCTTTATCCAGCGCGGCGGCAAGCTTGCGCATCTTGGCATCCTTCTTGTAGGGAATGGTGTCATAGATAAACACAAGCGTGCAGTATTCCGGCAAATCGCTCAGCAGTTCGATCAGCTGGCTGCGCTGTCCCTCATCCAGCTTGAATATGTCCCAGTCAGTCACCGTGACCATCGTGTGCTGGGACATCATGGGCATGGCCTCCACCGCCTCGCTCAGTTCCTGTGCCGTCAGGCGCGCGCCTGACAGGCGGTGCAGGTTGAATTCCTCAAACCCGGCCGGAACCAGCAGCTGCTGCAGCTGCTGCACATAGTTCTGGCGCAGATAGCTTTCCTCTCCATAAAACAGGTACGCCCCGGCGGGAGTCCCTGCCTTCACCGCTTCCCGCAGGCGCTCAAAAGCGGCGCTTTTCCCTGCTGATTTTCCGTTTTTGGCGCTTTTCGCGCTCTTCACTGGTGCCATAAAAAAGGTAGATCCTTTCTTTCATTCTTTTGTTCCGGCTATGCTTCCTCTCATCCCACCCGGACGGTAACGCTGCCCTCCTCGTCCGTGCGATACAGCGCAGCCCCTACAGCAGTCAGGCGGGCCATGGCCGCCGGGGTGGGATGTCCGTAAGTATTGTCGCCCACACTGATAATCGCCGTCTCCGGCCGGATGCTCTCTAAAAATGCCCGGCTGGAGCTGTATTTTGAGCCGTGATGGCTCACCAACAGCACCTCCACATCCGGCAGCGGATAGGTCTGGGCCAGTGCCTCCTCTGTAGATGCGGCCATGTCGCCGGTAATCAGCAGGTCAAAGTCCCCCGTGCTGCACAGAAACGACAGTCCCTGCTCATTCAGGTCACCCTGTCCCACCGGCGGATACACGGTCACACTGCACTCACCCAGCGGAATGTCTGTCTGCTCCCGCATCCATATCACCCGGCAGCCCCGTTCCTGTGCCAGCGCGGCAAGGCGCTCCCGCACGCCATATTCGTCCTCAATGTCCGGCAAATATACCGTGCCCACCTCCAGCCGTTCCATCAGCTCATACAGGCCGTTGGTATGGTCTGCGTGATAATGGGTCACCGCAACCGCATCCAGCCGCTGCACGCCCATGGTGCTCAACTGTGCCAGCACCTGCCGGGCAGGCTGCTTGTAGCTGTTGCTGCTTCCGCAATCCACCACCATGGTGTGTCCTCCGGAGGAAAGCACCACGCTCTCTCCCTGCCCCACATCCACTGCCACCGCCGTCAAAGGCCCGGCGTGGAAGCCGGATGTATGCAGTCCCACCGCCGCCAGCAGCGTCACAACGCTCAGCGCCAGCGCCAGTGCATACTTTCGTCTCCGCTGCCGTGAAAGCACGCACACAAGTCCCATCAGATATACAAGTCCCAACCAGTAGACAAGGTAGGGGTTGGACAGATACAGCACATGGCCCGGCAAGCGCAGCATCAGGCGCACAAGCCACCAGAACGCCTCCGTCAGCCCCCGGGCAAGCAGTCCCAGAACCTGCGCGGCGGGCAGATACAAAAATCCCACCGGAAGCGTCAGGAACGCCGCCATAAAGCTCCACCCGGCCAGCGGCACCGCCAGCAAATTACTCAGCGGGGACAGCGGCGTCAGCAGGCCGAAATAATAGGCCGTCAGGGGCGTTGTAAACACCATTGCGCCCAATGTGGCCGACAGGTTGGCCCCCAGAAACAGCCATACCTTCCGCACCGCAGGCTTCTGTCCCCGGCACCGCCGCGAAAAGGCCGCCTGCAGCCGCGGTGATACCACCAGCAGCCCCAATGTGGCCCCAAAGCTCAGCTGCAGGCTTACGCTGGCTGCGGCGTATGGATTGCCCAGCAAAATAACAAGCAGCGCCGCAGAAAGAGAGGTCAGCGGGTCAGTGGCTCGTCGGAACAAAGGCGCAAGCAGCAGAAAAATCAGCATGATGCATGCCCGCACCACCGACGGCGTCAGTCCCACCGCCACCATGTAAACAAGCAGTATCGGGATGGAGCATCCGGCCAGCAGGCGCCGGCGCCCCGCCGGGATCAACAGGGCCAGCAGGCTCACCAGAAATGCGCAGTGCAGCCCCGATACCGCAAACAGATGGCTCAGCCCCACCTCGGATACCTGATTCTGCTCCGCATCCGTCAATCCGGACTTGTCCCCCAGCAGCTCTGCCCGCAGCAGTCCGGCAGTTCGCCGGTTCTGCCACACGGCAGGAATTTTTTCCAGAATCGCCTGCCTCAGCCGCAGCGGAAAATACCGCAGGCTTCCGGCCTGTCCCTCCTCCACCGAGAAGCCCTCTTCCCGGTCATACAGCAACGCAAACACCCCCCGGGCGGTAAAGGTGGTCACCTCGTCTCCTCCGATTGTGGATGCATCCTGTATGTGCACCGTGCAGGTGATCCGCTGTCCCGGCTCCAGCTGCCCCGCGTCTTCCGTCACAGTGTACAGGCAGGCATTTACGCGCCAGCCATCCGGGCGCACCGTGACACGCCAGCCGTTTTCCCGGGCCTGCGGATAGTCGGCCACCTGCACCGTCAGAACGGCATCCTCCCCGCAGCGGCTCAGAACCGGAGCCACCAGAACCCGCTGATACCCTGCGCTGTACAACAGTCCCGCTGCCGCAGAAAAGGCAATCAGCGCCGCGTATATCCGCAGGCGCTGTTTCTCTTTCAGCAGCCACAGGCTCAGCCCTCCCAGCAGCAACAGCCCCGCCGCCAGAAACAGGCTCCACGCCCCCTGCGGCAGCAGCGCCGCCAGAAGCAGCGCCCCGGAGGTAGAAAAGGCAATGGTCGCCAGTGTACGCATGCTCCCATCGCCTCCCTCTTATAAAAAAGCTGCCTGCATTATACCAGAAAGCCCATCGCGTGTCAAAGCGTCCCCACCTGCGTAGCAAAAATCTCTCTGCTGTGCCTGCATGTCTCTCGGATGTCTCTCGGATGTCTCCTGAATGTCCTCCATTTGTCGCCGAAAAAGGGTTTTTTCTCTCCTCAGGTGCGGCCAAGCTCCGCTGCACCGGCAAACAGGTTCCACGGATAAACATCCGGCGGAGCCTGCGTAACGGCAATGGTCTTGCCCGTAACAGGGTGCCGGAAGCACAGCCTGTACGACCACAGGGCCGCTGAGCAGGCAGGGTCCTTGCTGCCATATCGCACGTCCCCCAGAAGGGGCAAGCCGCGGGAGGAAAACTGCACGCGTATCTGGTGGGTGCGTCCGGTGTGCAGGCGTACCCGGACCAGAGACAATTCCCCATTCTGTCCCAACTCCCGATAGGAAAGGGAAGCTTCCCGCACACCCTTGCGCATTCTCTGCACCACAAAGCTTTTGTTGCAGCGGCTGTCACGGAACAGCAGGTCCGTCAGTGTATCCTCCGGCTGAAGGGGATGCCCCCGCAGAACAGCCAAATATTCCTTCTCCACCTGATGGGCCGCCACTGCGGCAATCAGTTTACCGGTAATTTCCCTGCGGCGCGAAAACAGCATGACTCCGCCGGTGATCCTGTCCAGCCGGTGGACGGTGGCAATATAGTCCGGCTGGCCAGTCTGCCGGTAGTATCTGCGCAGCAGCTGAGGCATGCAGGCCCTTTGCGGATCGTCCTCAGACAGAACGCCTACAGGCTTGACGCACACCACCAGAAATTCATCCTCATACAAGATACGCAGTTCTTCGTTCATCGTTTCCTCCCTAAAAGAACGCCCGCCGGGAAGAAATTCCTTCCGGCGGGCCGGTTATTTTTCTGTGCGCGGTTATCTTCTGCGGCGGCCCCGGTAGGCGCTGTGTGCACGCCGCTTGGACCGGGCAGAGCCATAGCGCCGCTGCGGGCGCAGCACCTTCAGCCAGTAGACAAACAGCGCCGCCAGAAGCAGCACCACTACGATGCCGATTTTTACAATGCCCCGGGCAAAAAACTGCGAAATGGCATGGCGGGCCACCAGAAATGTATTGGAGGACACATCATTTGCCGCCAGCAGCGGTACTGTCACATAATCCACCCCATCATAGCTCAGCGTCAGGGTACCCAACTCGTCCCCTGCCTGAATCGGCGCCATGGCCGTTTCGTTGACCAGCGTCACCTTGCGCTCCAGCTGGTCGACAGACACATCATTGGGCAGCAGAACGCTGGTCTGCTGCGCCGGGTGCACCAGAACAGAACTGGCCTCCTTACTCAGGGCCACCGGAACCTCCTGTATCAGATCCGTGTCCTCCAGCACCGTCTGCAGGGAAAAGTTGTCATATCCCCAATCGTACAGCGTGGCGGAATCCACAAAGCTCATGGTCTTCTTCTCGCCGCCAATGGTTCTTGTTCCGCAGCCCAGCACCACGGCAATAAGCCGGCGGCCGCCCCGCACAGCGGTGGACACCAGACAATACCCCGCCTCATCGGTAGAGCCGGTTTTGATTCCCTCGGCCCCGTCATACAGGTAGCCCAGCACCCGCCAGTTGGAGATGAGCGCATTGGTGGAATGCAGCTCCCGGGCATCGGACAGGTTGGTGGCAGGCACATCATAGGACTTGCTGCCCACAATGGTCATAAATGTCTCATTCTTCATGGCCTCCCGGGTAAACAGATAGATGTCCCAGGCGGTGGTATAATGGTTGGGATCATGAAGGCCGTTGGGATTGGCAAAGTGGGTGTCGGTGCAGCCCAATTCTGCCGCCCGCTGGTTCATCAGATCCACAAATGCACTGATGGAGCCGCTGACAGCCTCAGCCAGAATATTGGCTGTCTCATTGGCCGAAATCACCAGAAGGCAGTATAGAAGCTGCTCCACCGTCAGCACCTCGCCCACTTCTACCCCGGCGGAGCTGCCGTCCGCGTCCAGATTGGACAGGGCCGTCTGAGATGCTGTGATCGGCTGATCCAGCCGCAGTTCTCCCCTGTCCACTGCCTCTAATGTCAGCAGAGCCGTCATGACCTTGGTAATGCTGGCCGGATAGCTTTTTGTATGTTCGTTTTTCCCATAAAGCATCCGCTGGCCATTGGTCTCGTCAATCAGAATCGCGGCCTTGGCATCCAAATCCGGGTCGGCCAGAGCATAGGCCCGGGGAATCGGGCACAGCGAGGCTATCAGAACGGTGAGCAAAAAAACAGATACAAGGCGGCGAATCTTCATAGTCATTTTTCTCCATCTATGTTATAATAAGTCTGCGGTGTTATCGCACCCTGCCGGAAGGCAGGCAATCGGTCAACATAATTATACCAAAAAAAGCGGGGTAGTCAACAGTGAAGGCAAAGGGAAAATTAACCGCCACGGAATGGGTGCTGCTGCTGTTGGCCGGCGTGTTTCTGGCAGGCATTCTTGTGATGCACTTCTTCCCCGGAAACCGACAGCAGGAATCGGGCTATACCGTGACCACCCAACGGCAGGGGCAGGAAGCGGTTCTGCCGGAAAAGATCAATCTGAACACCGCCACAGCCTCTCAGCTTGAGACGCTGGACGGTATCGGGCCAAAGCTGGCGCAGCGTATCATAGACGACCGTGAGGCAAACGGTCCCTTTGCCTCGGTGGACGATCTGGACCGGGTCAGCGGCATTGGCCCGGCCACGGTGGAAAATCTGCGCGACTTTGTAACAGTGGAGGGCGGAACATGAAAATACTGGTAGTAGATGATGAGCGGCTGCTGGTGAAGGGAATCACCTTCAACCTGCAGAACGAGGGATATGAGGTTTCCGCCGCGTATGACGGCAACGCCGCGGTGGAACTGGCCCGAAGCGGAGAATTTGACCTGATTATTCTGGACTGGATGATGCCCGGCCTTTCCGGCAGCGACGCCTGCATGAAAATCCGCGAATTTTCCGATGTCCCCATTATTATGCTCACGGCCCGCAGCGAGGACAGCGACAAGATTATGGGCTTTGCCTGCGGGGCTGACGATTATGTAACCAAGCCCTTTAACCTGCTGGAGCTGAAGGCCCGTATCCGGGCACTGCTGCGCCGGGCAGCAGGGGCCCGGCGTGAGGATGAGCCCGGCCAGCAGGGACTTTTGCTTGCCGGAGGGCTAACGCTGGACACGCGGCAGCGGGTGGCCATCCGGGACGGTGCGGCCATCGACCTGACGGCTAAGGAATACGATCTTCTGGAGCTGCTGATGAAAAATCCCCGGCGGGTCTACAGCCGGGAAAAACTGATGGATCTGGTGTGGGGCTATACCTATGCCGGAGACTACCGGACGGTGGATGTCCACATCCGGCGGCTGCGGGAAAAGCTGGAGCCGGTACCGGCCCAGCCGGTGTATATACTGACCAAGTGGGGAGTGGGTTACTATTTTCAGGGAAAAGATGAGCCTACAGCTTAAATTCGGCTTGAGTTATATTGCGGTCATTGCCCTTGTGCTGATTGTTCTGAACACCTATCCTCTGCTGGTGTCAGAGGATCTGGTGTTCCGTTCCAAGGAAGCAACGGTGTCCAGCAGCGTTAAGGTTATCAGCTCTGCGCTGGGAGGGCTTTCCCAGCTGACAGAGGCCAATGTATCCAAGGCCCTGGACGGGCTGGAGGAAACAGGGGTGTCCCGTATTCTGGTTACCGACAGCGCCGGACAGGTTCTCTACGATACCCGGCAGGAGGAACGCGCGGTAGGGCAATATGTCTTCTACAGCGAAATTGCTCAGGCACTGGACGGCAACGACGCGTTTTACTGCGCCTTCACAGGCGATGCATTTTTAAGCCGGGGAGCAGGCCCCGTGGTATATCGCAACCAGACCATCGGCGCAGTGTACGCCTATCAATACGACGCACAGCAGGGTACGCTTCTAAAGGAGCTGGAGAAAAATCTGCCCGCCTCGTTGAAACGGCAGATCTGGGAGAAAAAAGCGGCGTTTTATACGCTGGATGCCTTCAG
>ERZ772867.2396-NODE-2396-length-18264-cov-3.260201_pt1 | contig 18264 bp, 18 predicted proteins | sample MGYA00511341_ERZ772867 | MGnify/ENA primary metagenome ERZ772867 (study PRJEB29015, sample SAMEA2737707) | human gut metagenome | biome: human gut; feature: human-associated habitat; material: faeces | place: China | collected 2012 ... | reverse complement strand
GCCCAAAAGGGCACTTTCCCTTTTGAGCCTATACACTTTATCAGCTAACGTATTTTGCTTTCATTTTTCCTCATGGTCATGAGGCTTTTTTCTCTTAAATCGCATTCTATGAATCCTTCGATTGTTCTTTCTGTTCTTCAATAATTCGTTCTGTCGCTTTATGAATCCTATCCTTGGAATAGGGTGGTCTTAAATTCAATGATAACCGTCCCTTTCTGATCATATACGTTTCACTTCCATCCTCAGAAAATCCTTTCAACCAGCAATCATCTGGATACTTCTCAGCAAAAGTCCGTAACCGTTTCTGCAAGCTCTGATTGAAGGTATACACATCATAGAATCCGTCATCTTCATTGGTCAGAATAATCGTTTCTTTTTCACACTTTAACCTTCGCATATTCTACCCCCGCTTTCTTTCCATTTCCTGATCCAGGTACTTTGGTATCGGCTTTCCGGACCGGCGAGCAATAGCAATCTGTTTTTGATGGAGTCGTTTGATCACAGATCTTCGTTTCTTAGGTTTATTATCCTGTTGATTTCTGGAAGTCTGTTTGTTGCTGTGGGCATCAGAGATCTTTTCTGGATTCTTCTTCTGATTATTTACCAGACCATCCACCATATCATAATTTGCTTCGGTACCGGATTCTCTGCTTCGTTCATAAGTGCCGTTCTGGTAGAACTTCTGGTAATGTTCCAGACGGATTTTGCCATCCTGTTTTAACTGTTCGACCGGATTTAATGGTACCTGCTGTTGGATGTAATCATGAATCTTTTGTTTTGTCTGTTCGTCGAATTTCTTACATTCTTCGACAACCATTTTTCCATAGGCATCCAGGATAATACCCTGGGCCTGATCTCGGTATACCTGATGTTCCATCAAATAAAACTGTTTTCCATCAATAATGATGGTGTCTGTTGCAATCCAGTTCCCCTTTTTCCCATCAATCTGATAATTCTCAGTTTCCATAGTGATCAGTGCACCGGATGTGTTGATACGAATAAATCCGGCCAGATACTGTGGATAGTTCTCATCTACATAGTAGCAGCTGATTTCTCCATTCTTGTTCAATACGAGCACGTCACTGACTTCGCATTGATTTTTCGTCCGTTTCCAGATGTCAGCGACTTTTTCATTTTCCTGCATTTCATGAATCGAGATTAATCGGTAATTTTCGACAGTAATCGACACATTCTGCTGTCTTGCCTCTTGATATGGCAGATGCCACAGTGCTTTTCCTGCTGTCTGCTGATCTACTCGGTAGACTGCAAATTGATTAAGCTTCATAGGCATCGTCCTCCAAGTTATTCAGATAATAATTCAGATCCAGAGAATAGTAGTATTTGTCTTCGATCTGCTGTAATTTTCCAACTGTAGAATTGATGATCTCAATCATTTCATCATTCTCAGGATCACTTTCTTCCTGTTCCAAAACTTCCAAAGCTTCTTTCAGTGTTTGGATTGTTTCTTCCTTTGTGTGCTGCTGGAAGATAGCAGTAATAGTCAGTTCGTTTTCTTCCAGGTTTACATTTCTCATAGGCTCATTTCCCCCCTTTTCTTTTTCGGTATTGGTTTCATCTGTATATTCAGCTCCTTCTCGTTTTTTTCTTCGCTTATATTTTTTTCGTTATCCACTTTCTTATTGGATTCCAGAGGATTTTCCACATTTGGATGTCTTTCTTCCAAGTACTTTTCCACACGACTGATTGCATTTTGCACATAAGAATTTTCTCTAAATCCAGGAATCGAATTCAAAAATTCTTTCTGTATTTTTCCTTCGATCATCAGACTCTGCATTCCTTCATAATCACTTCCGTCTTTCAGATCAAAGCCAACACATTTCAGTCCATGCATACGTTCTGATGGGATTTTCTCATAAGCTTCCAAGGCTTCTGGTAATGTCAGGTCATAATGTACTTCACCCATTACAGGAAATTCAGCACATTCAGCCGCATAAAAGCTGATACATGTAAGATCATTTTCATAATCCACATTTTCTATTTCCGGGACAATATCGAGTATTTTTTCTCTTTGTGCTGCAAAGTCTGGAAGTTCTGCAAATCCAAATCGATCCACGTAATATGCCTGCATATCCCCACCACGGTTTGTAATGATAACATCACTGACCGACATAGAATGTGCTTTATAATCTGCCGGTGGATTATCGTTGAATACGGCATACAAATCATCCAGCTTTTCATTTTCATGTAATCTGCCAGAATAGACACATTTATAATTTGCTGCATCGATTGTAATGCCATCTTCTTTGACCATTGCCATATTCATAAATAAATGTTGTTTTCCCGGTGTGCCTTCATCCACATGGTAAATCGCATAGCGGTCACCATTACCTCTGAACATTTCTTCCTCTAGGGTATAATCAAACTTAAATGGATACAAAGCCCGATCAACTCTTTCCGAAATATCCGTTCCTTCTGCAATCGTATCTTCCAGCCAATCTTTGATATCTCCCCATGATTCAAACTGCAAATACCCAGCAATTTCATGTGTCCCATCCGGTGCCAGTACAATATGTCCCGGTTTGCTTTCCCGATAATCATAGCGGTATCCGGCTGCTTCCAGTGCATCTACCAGAATGCCGTATTTTTCATGTAATTCTGTTTTTTGTTTTTCTTCAAGAATGATTTCCAGTTCTTCTGTAAGCTGATCGATCATTTCACCGGCTGTCTTGCGGATCACATCCATAGATGCTTTCATTTCCTTCATTTCCCGGCTGCTGCTCCAACCTGCAATATAAGGAAAACTGTAATCCGATGTATCCAAACCAAAGGAAGAACACACACAGTAAGCAACGGATTCTGCTTCAACCTCTTTTGTCAGACGGTCTTTTTCTACACCCAGGCTTTCCATGATTTCCTTGTCATGCAGTTTAGCATGGGCTGTTTCATGAATAGCAGTCTTTAAGGTCTGACTTTCACTGAGCCCTTTTTTGATCACGATTTCCTTGTCTGCATTGTGATAATATCCATTGGCATTGCCATCGATCTCATCGAATCGAATCGGCACTGGGGATATTTTCTGAATAGCCTGCATGAAAGAATCAAAATCCTGTACAGCTGCAGTCAGTAATTCCGGTGCTAGTGTCTGGATTGGTTCCCCGGATGTCTGAGCAATATCAAAGACGGTAACTGCTTTAAAATGCGGAACTGTAACTTCCACCTTTTCAGTCTTAGGTTTTCCATCAGTTCCCATGATCGGTCGCTGATTTTCATCCAGAACCTCTTTTTCCTTCATTTTCTTATATGGTGCCGGTGCAATGATTGTAATTCCTTTTTCCCCTTTCATGACCTGTCTACCCATGGACTGCCAGTTTTTGTAACTGGTAACAAGTGTGGCATCCGGTCGTTGCATGGCGATCAGCATTGTATTATTAAAGGAATAATTGTGAAACTTTGCCATGGTTTTAAGAAATTCCTGATAGCGGTTACTTGTAAAAAGTTCTTCCACACCGGATTCCAGTGACTGCATAATGCTGTCCATATCTTTTCCCTGGACCGGCAGTGGAATAGTAGTAGTTTTTTTTTGTTCTGTCATAATACTCCTTTCCAAAAACGCCCTACGACATTGTGCTTATGCCGCAGGGCTTTTTATTAGTTGATGAGATGATTATTTTTTATTAGAGTTCCATATCGTGCTTCTTTGTTTTCGGTTTCTGATCTGGCTGTTCTTTTCCTGCTTTCTCTGTTTTTGCAGCCTGTGCTTCTTTTTCTTTCTGACGTTCTGTGAATCTATCTGCCTTTTCAAAGACATGATCTTTTGTATCAAAGTGATATACATCATTGGTAAGGCGTTCTGCAGGAGCTACCTGAGTGGCATTTACTTCTTTTACCATATCTCTTAACATTTCTGCATCCACTTGCCCGTCATCTGGCAAGACCAGCATTTCATGGATGGATGATGGCAAAATGAAGAAATCATTTCCCAGAAGTTCCCCCATGTTATCCATGAATTCCGGATAAAAGATCACACCGGCTCCATCAATTCTTTCTGTATTCGTAACAACAAAGAATGTCGGCATCTCGCTTGATTCCTGCAATGTTTCCTGCAGCATTTCACGTTCATCCGGTGTCAGCATGAGAATATTTTTCTGATACATTTCATCTATCAATGCACCTATACTTGATACCTCCGGAGCCATGACACGCGGTGAACTTTTCATCGCATCTTCATGAAGCTGTTCTGCAGAGATTCCATACTGTTCAAGCAGATCATTCTTGATAAACATGGAACTTAATCCATTCTCATCCTTGTCTACTACCACATGATAGGTAATTGCGAGGTCTTCTTTCAGCTGGTGTGGAGCATTTTCGAGGACTTCCTTATTTGCTTCGGCTGATGACACACGGATAAACAGCTTGTCCTTCACATCTTCATAGTTTAAAATAGCTTTCAGATCAACCTGTATCGGTGCCTCAATAACTATATCTGCAATCTTTCTGCATACAGTTTCCATTGTTACGCCAGGCTGTGCTTTATATGCTTCATACAGCTGATTAAGATTGATCGTCGGGGTAAGCATCTCACCTTCTTTTCTCACCATCAGTCCCGTATAGGCACGGTTCAGTTTCTGACACTCCATCGTTGATACTTCTGCATTCTCATAATCCTTCGGTAAAAAGAGTCTGATATTGTCCTTTACTTCACTTACAAATTCATTAAAATTCATTCTTCGTTTCCTCCTCTAATCTGTTTTCTTATTTCTTTTTGCTTTTGTTTTTTGGTTTCTTTTTGGGAAAGGATAAAGAAAAATTCACCTTTCCGGTTTCATCTGTATCCATATGAAGATCTGCCTCAAAGTACATATTTTTCTTTCTGGAATACAGGTCTTTTACATGCACACATCCACTTTTCAGAAGTTCTGCAGCCATCTTTTTATCCATGGTTTTTTCCATGCTCTGCAGATAGCGGTTATCTTTCCAGAGAGCAAAGTGACAATCGTGGTTGCTGCAATAGAAGTTGGTTTTGCTTTCATATACCAGGCTTCCACATACCGGACATGTTCCAATGCTTTCTCTGGTCTGAAATCTTCTTGTTTCTTCTTCGGAAATCGCATCGCATCCATTCAGCATCATGGTCAGCATGTTTTTGATCCCGGTCATAAACTGTTCCGGTGCAATCTCTCCATGCTCCATCAAGAGCAGCTGATTTTCCCATTCTGCAGTCATACTTGCAGATTTCAGAAAGTCTGGCAGGATCTCCACAAGGACTTTTCCATCATCTGTTGGAAGAATCTTTTTTCCTTTTCGGGTAGCATATTGGGAATAGATCAGTTTCTCGATGATACCGGCTCTTGTTGCCGGAGTTCCTAATCCTTTCTTTTCCGTATCTTCATCGAATTCCTTATTTCCAGCTGTTTCCATTGCCGCAAGGAGAGTATCTTCGCTGTATGGTTTTGGTGGCGATGTAAAATGTTCTGTCTTTTCTGCAGCTACAGCATAGAAAGTCTGTCCCTGGGTTACTTTCGGCATCCGATCTTTCATTTCCTGATCCGGATCTACGATTGCCATGCGATCCTTATTTTTGAAGCAGTTTTCAAAGAGTTTCCATCCATCCTGCAGGACAATTTTTCCTTTTGCTTTGAAGATTTCTTCCTGGCATTCCACTTCAATCTCTGTTTCCTGGTAAATGTGATCCTTACTCATTGCCATGACCGTATGGACTGCAATCAGGAAAAGAATCTTTTCTTCCCAGGATTTCAGTTCACCCAGATGACAGGATGCAAGCTCCATCGTTGGGATGATTGCATGGTGATCTGTCACTTTACTGTTATTCATGACTTTCTTCACATCTGGCTGCTCCGGCTGATCAAACGGACCTGTCAGTTGATATTTCTCATAAATCTGACGAACCACATTTCTTGCGGTCTGCTCCATATCTTCGGTCAGATACTGGCTGTCCGTTCTTGGATAAGTGATCAGTTTCTTTTCATACAGGCTCTGAGCGGTATCCAGTGTCTGTTTGGCTGTCATTCCGTAGATACGGTTTGCTTCTCTCTGCAGTGTGGTCAGATCATAAAGCTTTGGTGCTTTTACTTTCTTTTCCGTTTCTTTTACTGCTGTGACAATAGCTTCACTTCCTTGGCATCTGCTTCTTAACTGTTCCGCCTCATCCGGATCAAAGATTTTTGGCTTTACAGCCGGAATTCCATCACAATCGAGTTCCACATTGAAATACTTTTCTTTCTGGAAATTGCTGATCTGTCCGGCACGTTCCACCAACATGGCAAGTGTCGGTGTCTGAACCCTTCCAACGGTCAGCTTTTTGAAGTACTTTGTGGTGTAAGCTCTGGTTGCATTCATTCCTACCAGCCAGTCAGCCTGAGAACGGCATACAGCAGCTTCGGCCAGATGTCGGTATTCCTCTGCGGATCTCAGATGCTGCATTCCATCAAGGATTGCTGAATCTTCCAGAGAACTGATCCATAATCGTTTCACCGGCTTTTTACTTCCGGATAAGTCATAGACATGTTTGAAGATTAATTCTCCTTCACGTCCGGCATCACAGGCATTTACGACGTATTCAATTTCCGGACTGTTGAGCAGTCTTTTTAAGATATAGAACTGATCTTTCTTATCTTCTGAGACTGTAACTTTCCAGTCTTTCGGGATGATCGGGAGATCTTCATATCTCCACTGGTTAAATTTCTCATCGTAAGCATCCGGTGAAACATATTCTGCCAGATGTCCGAAACACCAGCTGACCATACAGTCGGTTCCTCTTAAATATCCGTCTTCTCGTTCCTGTGCTCCAATCACTTCTGCGATTGCTCTTGATACACTTGGTTTTTCTGCAATTACTAAATACATGATGTATTACCTCCTTCATATAACGAAACGGAGAGAGCATGTTTTACAGCCCCCTCCGCTAAAAAAGTTTATTTATTTTTCATTTTCTTCAAAATCTTCGTCTTCAGACTCTTCCTCATCCGGAATTTCTTCCAGTCCACCTGTTTCCAATCCTTCCGGCTGATCATCCTCGTCTTCCTCTTTCTTTGGCTTATAGATCTTGAAGTAGTAGTATGCTGCTACACCGCCGAGAGCCAAAATCAGGATTGTTGCCATTGCACCCATATTGGTTTTGGTAGATGCTGTTTTCTCCGGATCAACGGTAGCTTCCTTGTCTACATCCTCATTTTTTGTTTCATCCAGTACAACCTTTGATGTATCTGGCTGTGGTGTTACGACAGTAGCAGTGCTGTCTTTATCCAGAAATTCGGACAGATCATTCTCATCAATCTGGGATAACATATAGACATTCTGGGATGTGGCACTGCGGTCGATCACGATATAGAAAGTGTTATTATTCTTCGTTGTAACCGTAAGAAATTCCTTTGTGGAATCATCGGTAATGTCATCCTTGACTTCACCATTTCCTGGTGTCGTAAAGGCAGTTCCTTTATCTGTTCCATCTTCCGGCAGCACCTCATTTGTACTTGTCGCCTCATCCTTTTTGTCATCTTTTTTATCTTCTTTGTCTGTTAACTGCTCTGTCTGAGTTGTCTCTACTTTGGATGCCTCTGCTGATTCATCCACATAGGCAAATGCTGTGGTTGATGCTGTAAAAAGCATCATGACTCCCAACAGCAGTCCTGCCATTTTCTTATTCATTTTCTTCCATTTCACCATTCTGATATTCCTCCTTATTTTCTTCTGTGAATACAAAGGAGCCTGAACCTTCTTCGTCAGACTCCCTGCTTACCTGAAATTTAACTGTTCCATTCTGGATGCCATCCAAAAGATCATATAACTGATCATTATCCATCTTCATACCACGGATGCACCTGATCATCTCATTGTCCTCTTCCTGCTTTAATGCAGCCTGGACACCCCTAAGATATTGCTGCAGATCCGCGATCTTTTTCTCTGTCTTGACAATCTCATCCAGATATTTTTTAATCTTTTTATTCAAACTTTCACCTCCCTTCGTTCACCCCTTTATGGCAGTCTTCCAAAGCACATGAAGTGTTGCTGCCAGTAGGATGTGCTGATACTTGAGTAATGGATCGGATCTCCACAATGGATCATCATATTGTTACCGACATAGATACCCACATGGCTTGCACCGGATGTGTTATACGTTCCCTGGAAGAAGATCAGATCTCCTGGTTTTGCTTCTTGCGGTGATACATAAGTACATACGCCTCTTAATCCATCTGCGGTCAATCGTCCATAGTTCCAGCCATTACCACAGTGGTTAATGACATAGGATACGAAACCTGAGCAGTCAAATCCGGACGGAGAGTAACCACCCCATACATAAGGTACTCCCAGATATTTTTCTGCTTCTCGGATCATCCGGGCAAATTCTTCATCCTGCAGTGCTTCCGGTGGAATCTCATAGCTCATTCCATTACCGCCTGATCCACTGGTCACATTGTTTACATCCCACAGATAATTTCTGTTTCCATAGGTCGTATTTAATGCATTGTAAATGATCAGCTGCTCTGCATTCAGATTGGCTCTTGCCACAGCATCAAAGCTTCCATTTGTCAGTGTCACATATAGAATCTTCTTAGTGCTTGTACTGGTAACCGTTACTTCCTGACTGCCATTGTCATCTGCGATATAGGCTTCCCAGGTCTGATGTCCATGAGCAGAAGCGGCAGCATGGTTATCATAGTAAACGTCAAACTGCACACCATATCGTGCAAAGGCTCCGGTATCCTCAACTGTGTATTCCACACCATTCATTACTACCTTAGTGCCAATCGGCACAAATGGATTGGAAGCATCTACAGCAATGGTATGGTTTGCAGTTGGATATGCACCACTAGCAGTTGGACCTCCGGACCATACACCACAACAGATTCGACAGTTACAATATCCGCTGGTCACTACCTGTCCCAATGATTCTCCGACTCGAACATTTCTGGTTTCTGTCACCGTTTCTGTTCGACCTTCTGTATTCAGATGATATTGTGCTTCAAAAAGAGCTTGCAGCTCGTTTTCAACATCTGCGTACGTCCAGTCCCCATATTTTGCGGTAAGATACGAGATAAGATGGTATGGATTATGACCAATCTCAGCAATGTTGTACTGATACTCGTCATAATTCGGATGTCTTCGTTCCATCTCATTGATCTGCTGGTTCAAGGCACTTTCCAAAGTGGCATATCTGTTTTCAGCAGCATAGATATCCTCATCCGAACTTGGATACGTTGTAATACCGATCACAGATCCAGCTCCCTCTATAGAGGCACTGCAGCTCCCCAGGGATACCGCTATGACAAGAAAAAGAAGCGCAAAAATACCGATGCCTGCGAACATGGCACGATTACGCTTTATAATCTCTTTCAAGGCAATCTTTGCTTTTACCGTCATGTTCTCGACACCGGCAATGGTGGTTGCTCCACCCAGACTACCAGCGGATTTTCCAGCTCTGGCTGCCCGGTAAGCATCCTTATATCGTTTTTTCTGGAAGAAGCGATTATAAAAATGTCTCTTTTGTTCGGCTTTCTTTACCGTTTCTGCATTCTTGACTCCTTCCATACTTTCTGCAGAACCAAATTTCAGTTTCTTTTCTACGGTAGCCTCACGATAACCTCTGCGATGGGTTTTCACATCCGTTCGTTTACTCCGGATCTGAGCATGACGCAGACCACGCAAAGCAGTTTCTGTTTCACGCTCTACAAGTCTGGCACTTTCCACACCTGCATTTTCATCTGTTTCTTCCTCTTCGGAAGAGACTGCTTTCATGCCAGATATAACAGCTTGTGTAGCAATGTATTTCCCGGCTGTCCCTCCCGGTTTCATGCCAGCACCTTTCACCATCTGATTTCCTTCATCATCAAAAGATAATCTTCCAGCTTTTGCCTGTTCTTTGGTCATCTGTTTTTGCAACTGTTTCTTCCGAATGGATTTCTTTTGGCTGTTCAGATTATTATCATCATCCGGGATTTTTTCATAACGATGCAGTTTCTTTCGATATCCGGATACTTTTTCTTCCGGTGTAACTTCAACTGTATCCTCAACAGCTTCCTGCCGGACAGAAGATTTACGGACTTTCTCCATCTGCAGTCGTTTTCCTTTTCCCGATTTTGTATCTTCATTTTCAGCCTTTTTTCGTTCCCGTTCAGGAACAAATTCTTCTTTATTTTCCGGTCGCCCCCGACTCCTGTGACTGATATCTTTTACACTACCATCACGGAGATTTTCTTCCGTCAGACCATCCCTGGTCATCTTTGCGACCTTTTTATCTTTGCCTTTAAATTCTTTTCCGGCTATAGGTCATCACCTCCTGGCACAACTTTTCTTTCTGTACTCATTCAGTTCCTGGCGTCCTATAATCGGGATACCAGGATAACCATCTGCCTGTGTCCTGATTGCCGGAGAGCTCGCCTGGATATGAAATACCCAGTTCAATTCACTCGGATCTCTCGGCCAGAAACCATTGATCAGCATAGCCTCCTTGAACTGATTGTTGTGCAGATGGATCTGGGTACGTTTATACAGAACTTCTTTCAGATCATCACTGGTAAGATGCGGATAGATTTTCTGTGCCGGATAAAAATTCCAGAATACCCAGTCAAGGATAATGTTCTGTGTTTCCAGCGGAAGTTCATACAGATGATGATCATCATTGACTGTATGAACACGGTATCCAGGCTGTGCATTTTCCAGATTTTTCATCTGAATGTAAGGATTATCCTGGTTCCACTGCCTGATTCGGATCTTATCGATTTCCTTCATGCTTTTCCGCCTCCATTTCTTTCTCTCGTTTTTCAACTTCTTCCGGTTTTGTAGTCATCAAGCTGTACAGCTTCAAGTTCTTATCGAACTTGTCCTTAAATGGAATAATTGTTGTTCCATAGAAAAGAAGTCCTTCTCCTTCCCCGGAATTCGTCACATAAGACAACTGATATGGGGAAATATTCAACTGTTTTGCAAGGATCTGTCTGTCACCTGCAGCCTGGTTCAGCATCAGGATAAAATCACTGTTCTCAAAGATATTTTCAATTTCCCTGCTTGCAAGAAGATCTTTGATATTCTGGGTGATACCACTTGGAATACCACCCCATTTTCTGAATCTCTTCCATATTTCTACGGAATAAGCTGCTGTCTGTTCTTCTTTGAGCAGAAGATGGAACTCATCGATATAGTACCTGGTGGATTTGATGCCGCGGTTGATCGTAACTCTGTTCCATACCTGATCCTGGACGATGAGCATTCCGATTTTCTTCAGCTGCTTTCCAAGTTCCTTGATGTCAAAGCAGACAATACGGTTATTCAGTTCCACATTGGTTCTATGGTTGAATACTTTCAGTGATCCATTTACATAGATTTCCAGTGCTGTTGCAATTCTCTGGGCCTGGGGTTCTTTCTGCTTTCTGAGGCAATCATACAGGTCACCAAGGACCGGCATATTTTCCGGTTTTGGATCTGCAAAGTACTTCTGATACACCAGTGGAAGACAACGGTCGATCACTGATTTTTCCTCTGCTTCAATTCCATCCCTGCTTCCCATGATCAGCTCACATAAAGACAGGACAAAATCAGATTTTACACCAAGTGGATTGTCATCATCGGAATAATCCATATTGATATCCATCGGATTGATATAATCCTTACTGGTTGGTGAGATGTGTACTACCTGTCCGCCAAGTGCATGGACCAGTGGGTAATACTCACCCTCCGGATCTCCGATGATAATGTCATCCTTCGTAACAAAGAAAGCGTTGGTGATTTCTCTTTTTGCAGCAAAGGATTTACCGGATCCAGGTGTACCAAGGATTAGTCCATTCGGGTTTTTCAGCTTTTTACGATCCACCATAATCATGTTGTTGCTGAGTGCATTTAATCCGTAATACAGGGATTCTCCTGCCATAAAAAGTTCCTGAGTGGTAAACGGAACAAAGATTGCTGTACTGGTAGTCGTAAGAGCCCGCTTGATTGGGATATGATTTACTCCCAACGGAACACTGCTCATCAATCCTTCTTCCTGCTGATAATCCAGACGTTTCAGCACACAGTTATATTTCTGTGCAATACCGGCCGTCTGGAAGATGGCATTATCCAGTGCCTGTTTTGTCTTTGCAGTATTTAAAAAGAGCGCTGTTACAAGGAACATACGCTCATTTCGTGACTGCAGGTCTTCCAGAAGCCTTTTCGCTTCTCCGCCATACGTGTTCAGATCCGATGGGATAATATCCATATCATATCCGGCCCGGACTGCTTTTTTCTGTTCTTCGATTTTCATACGATTGATATCCGTCACTTTGCTTTTTACCAGCTTGATTGCCTTCATCTGATCCACCGACTGCACATGCAGGTTGACGATCAGGTTCTTATCAATATCCAGAAATTCTGCCAGCATCTTATCCGTAAGCTCCGGCGCCAGGATCTGCAGATAGGAGACAGCCCCGATGGTATTTCCCATCTGGAATGTATTTCTGTCCCGGAACACAAAACTGGTCGGTGCCACATAATCCTTTGTATTGAGTCCTGTCCGGATCATGGATCCATAGTCAAACTGGAAATCTGTCATCACATCCGGATTGAATGTCTCATACAGGATCTGCAGACGTTCCACGCCATTCAGCGGATATGCCGGAACTCCCAGGATCTTAAAGTTATTCAGGATATCCGACTCGATACGTTCCAGCTTTGGTTTTGCCTCCCGGATATTTTCTGCTTCAATGGCAAATGTGATATATTTTGACTTCACCAGACCGTTGTTTCCTTTTGCCAACTGCTGTTTCAACATCTTTGCATATTCCATGCGAACATCATCAAAAGCATCCTCCTGTGGCCGGATCTGGATCACCTGCTCAAACTCCTTCATGCTGCTCTTATGATTGATAAAGCTCAGCTGAAAATGGATACTGGCATCAAAGTAATTGAGGAAATCACACCAGTTTTCAAAGATTGCATTTTTATCTTCATTCTGAGCCAGCTGGTAGTTGATGTCATAAAAGCGGATACACTTAGAATAAGTTTTTCCCTGTACCCTGCAGATTCCATCTCTTCCCATTTCCTTATAAGCGATCGACTGCTGGACGGACAGTTTTTTCTGCCTGCGTTTCTCTTCCTGCTTTTCTTTTTTCTTTTTCTCTTTTCTGTCTACTTTTTTGTATCCGGTATCTGCGACAGTTTTCTTATTTTTCTTTTTTCGCAACCGTTTTTCCTCCTTTCGGTTTTCCTGCATCCGGAGACTGTCTGATCTGTTCCGGATCTGTCTCATAATAGTTTTCAGTTTCATATTTTCTGACGGGCGGACGAAGAAACTTCACCCGGATCATATGCATCAGAACATCTTCCAGATGCATCCCGTCTTTTTCGTACATGGCAAATAAAAATGCCGGTAACATTAAAAGCACCATGACCGTTGCTGCATTACTGTTTCCCATCACATTACGCAAGAGAAAATAGCTTGGAATTCCCATTGCAGCACCTATCCCGATACAGATCAGCTGTCTTTTGGTCAGGTTAAATGCTACTTTATTCTTTACCTTCGTTAAATCTTTCGGTACGCTGACATATGCCATGATTTTCACTCCTTCCTGTAATTTAGTGCGCGTTAAATATCGACTTACTTAAGGATGCCGTCTTAAAGAGGCTGTAACATAAGATCACCGTGTAAGCCATAACGCCAAATAATGAAGAACTCAGATTATCTGAATACTGGATACCTGCAACAAGCACTGCATAGATTGCAACGCATACCATCATCAGAAATGCCTGGAAAGCCAGGGCAAAGAGTCCTCTGAAATAATTCGTGCCGATCTGTCCCCATTCTCTGTTACTCATAGTTGCGAATGGAATCGGCGCAACTGAGGTATATAGGTAAATCTCTATCATACGTCCATACATGATCACTGTGATCAGTACAGACAGGATTCTCATACAGAAGCCAGCGATAAGGGTTTCCAGCGCCAATACAACAAGTTCTCCGATTTCCATACTTTCCAGGGTTGCGGAAAGATCCGTCAATGCCGAAGAAATATCAATGGCGGTACTTCCTGTGATAACACCGGCCGCAGAATTAACTACGTGCTGGCCCACATCGAATACCGCCATTGTGATCGTAAATGTGTTACTCACCAGATATACAGCGATCCACATTTTTACGAAGTACTTGAAAAACATCCAGGTATCAATATCATGCATGTTGTTGCGCTCGGTCAGCATAGAAATCAATTCGTAGCAGAGTACGAGTGTGATAATAATACCTGCGATCGGCATGATCACGGAATCCGATAAGTTCCGGATCATACTGAATATGCTGCCGTTCCACCCTTGCGGGGTCTGTCCAACCTGGGTAGCGATCTCACCAGTCTTTTGATTGACATCAGTAAACATTGTGTCCAGGTTGGAAGTGATCATCCCGGTTAAGAGTTCCCTCATCCATTCCTCAATCGCATCAAAAATCTGACTGAACATGGATCTCTACTCCTTTCTCTTAACCAAATAATCCACTCAGAAGCGGGATCAGCTGTGTTCCGATCAGGATAACACCACCACCGCTCATCAGCTGCTTAATTCCCTGGGATTTTGCACCCGGGTTGTCGTTTCCATAACCTTCCATCAGGTTGATTACGCCCCAGACACCAAGTCCGGCACCGATTGCAACGACCAGTGTCTGAAGGATATTGATTGCACTGCTAAAAAAAGCCATAATCAAATGTATGAACAAACGCTTTTCTTATGGTCTGTAAGCGTTTGGCTCTACTCCTTTCCCTTTTATTCAGACCTTTTTGTATCCTTATCAGTAGTAGCAGGGTGCTCGAATTCTTTCTTTCATATCAGTCCTCACCTTCCTCAGCTTCAATCGCTGATACGTCTTCTTGTGTTACAGTTACTTCATACATTTCAAATTCTGTATCTTCGGACATCACCAGTCGGTGTGCCAGATACTTTTCGACATCAAACGCATTATTCTTATTAAAATCGGCAAGCTCTTTGTACCGTTTATGCTTTGTGATGTCATATTTGTTGCTTAAAAACGGCCGGACTCCTCGAAGCTGTAAGATACATTTTTCTCCATCCATGACCGCCAGCTCATCTCTACTCATCAGTTCTTTTCCAGTCTTTTGATAATTCAGCCCATAGGACCGGTTGCTGCCTCTGGTGTCTGATGTGTTGTAAAGATCTATGGTTTCCTTTCCCAGGGTTTCTGATATTTCTTTCAGTGTGGAACTTTCCTTTCCACCCAGGAAAAGAACGGTGTCACAGTTACCCGTGATCGTCTCAGCCGCATCCTTATAGATTGTTTTCAGCTGAGATTGTGACTGCAGAATGATAGAAGCGGAGATTTCCCTGCTTCGGATCGTAGCAATCAATTTGTCGAATTTTGGGATCTGTCCGATATTGCTGAACTCATCAAGAAGCAGTCGTACATGATAGGGAAGCCTGCCTCCATGCTCATCATCCGCTTTATCACAAAGCAGGTTAAAGAGCTGGGTGTACATGATCGCTACCACAAAGTTGAATGTGTCATCTGTATCACTAATGATGACAAACATGGCTGTTCTCTGATCGCCAATCATATCCAGTTCCATTTCGTCATAGGACATGATTTCTCTTAGTTCCTGAATATCAAATGGTGCAAGTCTGGCACCACAGGAAATCAAAATCGATTTTGCAGTTTTGCCGGCAGCAAGCTTGTACTTGCGATATTGCCTTACTGCAAAGTGTTCTGGATTTTCTGCTTCCAGCTCTTCAAACAATTCATCCACTGCATTTTTAAATTCTTCATCATCCTCCCTGGTCTCACTGGCATTGATAAATTCCAGCAAAGTAGAAAAGTTCTGTTCTTCCTCTGGTGCCTCATACCAGATGTATCCGATCAGTGCAGAATACAATAGACGTTCGGCCTTGACCCAGAAATCTTCCGTTGATTTTTCGCCCTCACCCTTGGTATTTGCGATAATGGTATTGACCAGCTTCAAGATGTCTTTTTCACTCCGGATATAATGGAACGGATTGTAATGCATGGACTTTTTAAAGTTGATCGTATTTAATACCTTGATCCGGTATCCTCCATTTACCAGCATCTTCCCGCATTCAACGATGATTGTACCCTTGGGATCAGTGACCACATAGGACACGTGGTCCGTCATCTGCATAAGATTGGGTTTCACATAGAATCTTGTCTTTCCGGATCCGGAACCACCGATGACGATCACATTCTTATTTCGGGCATACTTTGGTGCTTTTGGTCTGCTGTTCATGGTCAGACGTTCCGTTTCTGTGAGGATGACATTGTTTTCAAAAACCGGATCCATGAAGGGTTCGATATCTTTTCTATTTCCCCATCTTGCAGATCCATACTCCACACCCTGCCGGAACTTCTTTGCATTTTTAGAACGATAGTAGACCACCAGCTTTAATGTACTTGCAACCAGAACACCTACTGTAAGATCCTGCAAAGCGACACTTGGCAGCCAGCTTAAAAATGCCAGTCGGAAATTGACTAACATCACGCCAAGTCTCTGGACCATGCTTTCTCCCAGGCAATGCCGGTACAGCCAGGAGCCTTTATCTGCTACATAGAAGATAAAGAAATATGGGAGATTTAAGATCACCAGCCGTTTGACCTGGATCTTCTGTAATTTTTCCATAATCATCGTTCCTGACCTCTGGATTTTTGTCTCTGCTTCACACGCTGGCGGTGCTTTGCTTTTCTTTCTACAGATTTCTGCAGTTTCTTTCTGACAGATGGTTTCTTCACCTGTTTCTTTTTCAGTTCTACTCCGGCATATTCCCGGAAAGCCGCTGTCATCACATCCACGTCTTTTGCCTTAAAGAAGACCAGATATTTCGGTGAATCCGCACCGACCTCTTTTTTCAGGCTGTAATCAATGCCGTATTTTCTTGCCACACGGTCAAAGGATTTGATATTTTCATCTGTGATCTTTAAGTTGGAAAGCTGTACTCCCTGTGCATTCAGCTGCTTGATGGTCTGCTTTCCATGCGGCTTTTTCTTTTCAATCTTTTTTCGGGCTTTTTCCCTTCCTTTCTCCTGAGCCCGTCCGGTCTTTTCTGCCATTTTCACCTGCGTTGCTTTCTGTTTCCTGCGGTTGTCCATTTCCAGGAACTTCCGAAGGGCTGCTTTTAGCACACTGGCAGTGATCTTGACTCCCTGGATGCTCAGGCTGATCACTTTCTGATTTACTTCTTCCTGCAATTACCCACGTCCTTTCTTTCCTTTCATCTCAGAATAAAGACGGGCAATACAATATCCGATGCATGGAACATGTTTTCCATACGGACAGCCACCACATGGTGTTGTTTTTACTGCTTTTTTCTTTTCCGGAAGCAGATAGTGGCACTGTTTCAAGCTACAGCCTTTCTTTTTGCCTCCCCACCAGTAACAGTACTTGCAGGACCATGGCTTTTCTTCGCTGTACTTTCTTCCCTCAATAGCTGCATTTGGTTCTATGATCAGATCTTTATTAGTCTTCATTCTGTTCTTCCTCTTTTCTCATGATTTCTGTCAGTTTTTTCTCTGCCTGACTTCCGGCAGCAATGAGACAATACAAAACTGTAAATATTGCCGCTGCTCCCAGAAGAGCAACAAAAATAATGATATTTCTCATGGTTTCTCCCATCTAAAAAAGCGTCCACAGATTCCTTTCGGTTTCCATGAACGCTCATTCTTATTTAATTAGTGTTTCTTTTTTCTCATAAATGCAAGGGCTCCTGTACCAGTCGCACCAATGCCGAGAAGCATAAACCACAGCCACAGATTGGTGTTATCCCCAGTCTTTGGTGAATCACTGACAGGTTTTCCACCTTCCGGTGTCTTTTCTGCCGGTTTTTCCTCATCTACCATGGTTACATGCTGTACTTCACTGGTATCCTTTACTTCGAATTCCACATCTTTTGCAACCAGATAGCCATCCGGTGCTGTTTCTTCACGGAGAGTGTATTTTCCGATCGGAAGCATTTCGATGTAATGTGCTTTCTCTGTACTGGTCCAGCTTTCCACAACTTTTCCATCCTGATCAAGGATTGTGAGTTTCGCTCCCGGAAGTTCTTTTCCGGCGATATCCTGTTTGGAGATTTTCACCTTCGTTACATCATCCTTCATCTCAACTTTCTGCACATCGGCAGTATCTTTGATCGTGAACTTCACGCTTTCAGCTGTCACGTAACCATCAGCAGGTTTTGTTTCAACCAGTGTGTATTCTTTTCCGACAGTCAGCTCACGGATCACATGTGCTTCTTTACCGGAAGTCCATTCATCCACGATATTTCCATCAGCATCTACCACTTTCAGCTTACATCCTGGAAGTTCTTTTCCGG
>ERZ772867.2389-NODE-2389-length-18296-cov-3.693712_pt1 | contig 18296 bp, 13 predicted proteins | sample MGYA00511341_ERZ772867 | MGnify/ENA primary metagenome ERZ772867 (study PRJEB29015, sample SAMEA2737707) | human gut metagenome | biome: human gut; feature: human-associated habitat; material: faeces | place: China | collected 2012 ... | reverse complement strand
CACCAGCACCTGCACCTCATTTTTCATAAATGCCTCCATGACTTTGTTCTTCTGCGCCGGTTTCATCTGCCCGTGCAGCAGTCCGAGCTGAATCTCCTCCGGAAAAATCTGCCGGAGTTTCTTGACGTAGTCCGTGGCATTCTCCGTCTCCATGCCCTCGACTTCCTCCACCAGAGGACAGATCACGTATGCCTGATGCCCGTTTTTGACCTCATTTTCGATAAATGCATACGCCTTGTTCCGATAGCCCGTATTGACCACGCAGTTTTTGACCGGAAGACGCTTTGCAGGCACCTCGTCCACCACCGAGATGTCCAGATCCCCATACAGGATAATGGCGAGCGTTCTGGGGATCGGCGTGGCGCTCATCACCAGAATATGCGGATGTCTGCCCTTTTCCGCAAATATTTCCCGCTGGCGGACGCCGAAGCGGTGCTGCTCATCCGTGATGACGAGCGCCAGGTTATCGTAGATGGCGCGCTCCTGAATCAACGCGTGTGTTCCGACCACCATCGCATTGGGATAAAGCTGCAGCGCCTCGTATGCCATGCGCTTCTGACGCGCCGTCATGGAGCCGGTGAGAAGCACCACCGGAATCTTTAATCCAAACTCTTCGCACAACTTCTGAAACGTCTCATAGTGCTGTCTGGCAAGCACTTCCGTCGGCGCCATGATCGCCGACTGGTAATCATTGTGCGCGGCATCTGCCATCGCCAAAAACGCTATGATCGTCTTTCCGGAACCGACATCTCCCTGAATCAGCCGCTGCATGACATAAGGGCTTCGCATATCGCGCTTCACTTCCGAGAGCGCCCGCTTCTGCGCGCCGGTCAGCTCATACGGCAGCCTGGCAATCAGCTCATCGGTAAAAGAATCCTCCCGGAGTTCAAATTCGTTGGCTTCCTTGATCCGCTTCTCCTTGTGGTACTGCATATTTAAAATAAAGAGAAAAAACTCATCAAACACGAGACGGTTGCGCGCCGCGATCAGCGTGTCCATATTTTCCGGAAAATGAATCTCTTTGATCGCATAATTGTACTCGCAGAGTTTGTAGCGGCTGCGGATCTCCCGGGGCAGATATTCCTTAAACAGTTCTTCTCTGCCGAGCACCGAGCGCACGGTCTTTGTGACCAGATTGTTCGAGATTCCTCCAGTCAGGCCATACACCGGCAAAAATGCCTGCTCCATGGCGGCGTACGCTTCCCCGGAATAGATGGCTGCCTGCTCCATCACAAGACGGCTGCCTTTGCGCGCCACCTTCCCGTAAAATACATAGGTATTGCCCGGTGCAAGCTGGCTTTTGATGTATGGCATCCGAAACCACACCAGTTCAAGTTCCGCCTCATCCGTGCCGATGGTCGTCACCGTGACCGGCATGCTTCTCGTGCGTCTCACAACGGGTGTCTTTCTCACCCTGCCGAGTACCGCCGCCGTCTCGCCGTCCGTGACCTCCGCCACCTCTTTTGCTACCGGGAACTGCACATACGTCCTCGGATAATGAAGCAGCAGATCCCCCACCGTTTCGATATTTAATTTCTGGAACAGGGCGGCTGTCTTTTCCCCGATTCCCTTGATCTCTATTATGGATGTACTCTGATTCATACTCTGTTTCCTTTAGAAAAAGGCTGCCGCACCGTCAACCGCCTCAAGCGATGTCCGTGCAGCAGCCCTGCCTGTGCTTATGTTATTTACACTTTTCGTCTTACTCGACGGAGATCACGTAATAATAGATCGGCTGTCCGCCATAGTGGACTTCCACCTCGACATCCGGATGCGCCTCTGTGATCTTTTCACCGATCGCATTCGCTGCATCTTCCCTGGCATCCTCCCCGTAGTAGATGCTGACAATCGCCGAATCCTCATCGATGAGCTGTTCGATCATATCCAACACCGTAGCCTCAAGCTCCTTCCCAACGGCAAGGATTCCCTGATCGCCGATGCCCATAAAATCATCCTGCTTGATCTCCTTGTCATCGATCACGGTATCGCGCACCGCATAGGTCACCTGACCGGTCTTTACCGTGCCAAGCTCCTCGCTCATGCGCTCTGCATTCTCCTCCGGTGTGCTGTCCGGAATATAGTTGATAAGTGCCGTGATTCCCTGCGGGATCGTCTTGGTCGGGATCACGATGATCTTTTTGTCCTCCACAAGAGAGGCTGCCTGATTGGCTGCAAGAATAATATTCTTGTTATTCGGAAGAATAAAGATATTCTTCGCGTTGACTTTTTCGATAGCATTTAACATATCCTCGGTGCTCGGGTTCATCGTCTGGCCGCCCTCAATAATGTAGTCCACGCCAAGTCCCTGAAAGATCTCATTGATACCGTCGCCGATGCTGACAGAGATAAAGCCCATCTCCTTCGGCGGTTCCTGCTCTTTTGGAGCCTCCTCGCCCTTCAGCTGCTTCTCCACATCCTCGATGGTCTCCGACTGCATCTCTTTTTCCTTGAGTGCAGAGATCTTCTCGTCACGCTCTAACTTCATATTCTCAATGATGATCGTCGTAAGGCTTCCGTAAGTCAGACCGCGCTGCATCGCAAGTCCCGGATCGTTCGTGTGCACATGCACCTTTACAATCTCGTCATCAGCGACAACAACGATCGAATCACCGATGCTCTCTAAGTACTCTTTGAACTCCGTCTCCTGTCTTGTGGAAATCGGCTTCTCCAACATAATCAAAAACTGGGTACAGTACGCAAACTTGATCTCCTGCGCCGCCTGTGCCTCAATGTTGTAGGAAGCACTTCCCGTCTCGGCCGCCGGCTGCTTCTCCGGTGTCTCAATCGAGTAATCGATCTCCTTGCCCTGCAGGGAGTCAAGCGCACCCTTCATCACCTGCATCAGACCCTGTCCGCCGGAATCCACAACTCCCGCCTGTTTTAATACCGGAAGCATATCCGGCGTCATGCTAAGGACATGATCGCCCTCTTTGATGACTTCCTCGCAGAACGCAAGCAGATCGGTCGTCTCCTCCTCGCTCAGCTCTACCGCACGTACCGCCATCCCTTTGGCAACCGTAAGAATCGTACCTTCCTTCGGCTTCATAACCGCCTTGTATGCGGTCTCTACTGCCTTCTCAAACGCATCGGACAATACCTGCACGTCAATCTCATCATACTCTGCAATAACCTTGGTAAACCCGCGAAACAGCTGGGAAAGAATGACGCCGGAATTACCTCTCGCTCCGCGGAGGGAACCGGAGGAAATTGCCTTTGCAAGCGACTTCATGTCCGGCTCTGCCATCGCCGCCACTTCCTTCGCGGCAGACATGATCGTCATCGACATGTTGGTACCGGTATCTCCATCTGGAACCGGGAATACATTCAGTTCGTTGATCCACTCTTTCTTTGCTTCCAAGTTTTTCGCTCCGGCCAGAAACGCTTTTGCGAGAGCCTCGGCATTTATCGTAGTGATCTCCACCTCAAAAATCCTCCTTAATCAATCACTCGTACGCCTTCGACGTAGATGTTCATTTTCTTAATTTCCATTCCGGTAAACGCCTCGACCTTATATTTTACCGTCTCGATCAGATTATCGGATACCGTGATGATGCTGACGCCGTAAGATACGATCACATGAAAATCGATCGTGATCTTGTTCTCCTCATCAATGACGACATTGATGCCGTGCGTGAGATAATCCTTCTTTAAAAGCTTCACCAGACCGTCCTTCATGTTGACTGCAGCCATACCGACAATTCCAAAACATTCCACTGCAACCGATCCTGCATACGTTGCGATCACTTCCGGATCTATTGTAACCTTGCCCAACTGGGTCTCCATATGTCCATTCATATAATACGATGCTCCTTTCAAAGCCATATTAACGCTAGTTTATTGCTATTATAACCGCTTTTTGCACAAATTCATAGCCCTGTTTTTTGAATTTTATATTTTTTTTAAATTTTGCTTGCAATATGTACTTTCTTCTGATAGAATAATCATGTTGTGAGCCTGTATGCTATACAGGTTTTACCTGTAGAATGTGCGGGCAAGTCCTGCATCACCAGGATAAAATATGCAAGGAGGTGCAAAATCATGGCAAAATGTGCAGTTTGTGGAAAGGGCGCTCATTTCGGTAACAATGTGAGCCATTCTCATAGAAGATCAAATAGAATGTGGAAGTCGAACATCAAGCGTGTCAGCTGTAAAGTGAACGGAACACCGAAGAAGTTATATGTATGTGCTTCCTGTTTAAAGTCCGGCAAAGTAGAAAGAGCTTAGGAAAAAGTAATAACATCTGTTTCAGTCCTGCTGATTCAGATGTTATTTTTTTATTGCGCTCTTCCCTTCCTTTTTATGCGCGGCTGCTGCCGGTTACTCAGCCGAGGAAATTCCTAAAATTCAATCCAAACTGTAATTTTAAAGGCGGTTATCCCAAAGATAACCGCCTTTTTTCTACTTTTATGCAAAATCAAACAGCGACAGCTGGTTCGACTCCGGCAGTTCGCCGAGCAGTCCCAGATCTGCCATAAGATCGATGACCGTCTTGGTCGCCTTGGTGCGCTGCCTGAAGTCGTCCTTGGACAAAAACTTGCCGTCCTTTGCCGCCTCGGCAACCGCAATCGCAGCATTGTCGCCCATACCATCGATCGTGTTTAACGCCGGCATGAGTTTGCCGTCAATCACCTGAAAACGGTCCGGCTTTGCACGGTACACGTCGATCGGTGTAAAATCAAATCCTCTGGCATACATCTCCTGCACGATCTTCATATCGCGGTAAGTATCCTGCTCCTTTTTGGAGAGCGAATCTTTTCTCCGCGTGTAATCCTTGTAAAAATATTCAAGACGCTCCTTGCCCTGGCACATGATCTCATAGTTAAATCCCGTCGCGCGGATCGAGAAATATGCCGCATAGTAGGCAAGAGGATAATATACCTTACAGTAGGCGATACGCCATGCCATCATAACATATGCCGCCGCATGTGCCTTCGGGAACATGTACTTGATCTTCAGACACGAATCTATGTACCACTCCGGCACATCATGCGCGCGCATCTCCGTCTTCCACTCTTCCTTTAAGCCTTTTCCCTTACGCACCGACTCCATGATCGTGAAGGACTGCTCACTGTCAAGTCCCTTCTGGATCAGGTAGATCATGATATCGTCACGGGTACAGATCGCTGTGGAAATCGTTGCCAGTCCCTGCTCGATGAGTGTCTGCGCATTGCCGAGCCATACATCCGTACCGTGGGACAGACCGGAGATACGGATCAGATCCGAGAACTCCTGCGGCTTGGCATCGATAACCATCTGCATGGCGAAATCGGTTCCAAACTCCGGAATACCGAGACATCCGAGCGGAATTCCATGAATGTCATCCGGCGTCACACCGAGTGCCGATGTATTTTTAAATAAGGACATGACCGACTCATCGTCGAGCGGGATCGTTGTCGGGTCAATTCCCGTCAGATCCTGCAGCATACGAATCATCGTCGGATCATCGTGTCCGAGAATATCGAGTTTTAACAGGTTGTGGTCGATCGAGTGATAATCAAAATGTGTCGTTACCGTCGCTGTCGTCATATCGTTCGCCGGATGCTGTACCGGCGTAAACGTGTTGATCTCCTCTCCCACCGGAAGCACGACGATTCCGCCCGGGTGCTGTCCCGTCGTCCTGCGGACGCCGACGCATCCCTGCACAATACGGTCAATCTCGCAGTTCCGCTTGTGGACACCGCGCTCCTCGTAGTAATTCTTGATGTATCCGAACGCCGTCTTGTCCGCCAGCGTACCGATCGTTCCGGCACGGAATGTCTGACCGTATCCGAAAATAACCTCACAGTAGGCATGCGCCTTACTCTGATATTCACCGGAAAAGTTCAGGTCGATATCCGGCTCCTTGTTTCCCTTGAATCCCAGGAACGTCTCAAACGGAATGTCAAACCCGTCTTTTACCAGCTTCTTGCCACAGACCGGACAGATCTTATCCGGCATATCACATCCGCTTCGCCCGGAGAACGCCTTGACCTCCGGCGAATCAAAGTCGCTGTACTTGCAGTAGGCACAGCGGTAATGTGCCTGCAGCGGATTGACCTCCGTGATACCGGACATGGTCGCCGCGAACGAAGATCCGACCGAACCTCTGGAGCCTACCAGATAACCGTCCTCGTTGGACTTCCACACCAGTTTCTGTGCAATGATATACATTACGGCATAGCCGTTGGAAATGATGGAATTCAGCTCACGGTCCAATCGCTCCTTCACGATGGACGGAAGCTCTTCGCCGTACATGCTGTGCGCCTTGGTGTAGCAGATGTCACGCAGCATCTGATCGGAATTCTCAATGACCGGCGGGCACTTGTCCGGGCGCACCGGTGCGATCTTCTCACACATATCGGCAATCTTGCCGGGATTCGTGATGACAACCTCCTCCGCCTTGGTGCTTCCGAGATACTCGAACTCCTTTAACATCTCCTCCGTTGTCCGAAGGAACAGCGGTGCCTGGTCATCGGCATCCTTAAATCCCTTGCCCGCCATGATGATACGGCGGTATACCTCATCCTCCGGATCAAGGAAATGCACGTCGCAGGTGGCGACCACCAGCTTGTTGAATGTCTCGCCCAGCTTTACAATCCGCCGGTTGATATCCTGCAGCTCCTCGACAGAGTTGATGGCGCTCTTCTCATCCCGCAGCATGAAACTGTTGTTGCCGATCGGCTGAATCTCCAGATAGTCGTAAAACTTCACAAGACGGATGATCTCCTCCTCCGGTCTGCCGTCTAAAATCGCACGGTAGAGTTCGCCTGCCTCACAGGCAGATCCGAGCAGCAGTCCCTCTCTGTACTTTACAAATTCGCTCTTTGGCACACGCGGTGTCTTGTGAAAATAGGTCAGGTGTGACATGGAGACCAGACGGTAGAGATTGATGCGTCCGATATCGTTTGTCGCCAGTATGATCGCGTGATGGCTCTTTAACTTTTTCACAAGTTCCGGCGACGTCGCGCCCATCTGGTTCACATCGTCTAACGTCTCCATGCCGCGTTCATGAAGCATCTCGATAAACTTGACAAAAATCTCCGCCGTACATGCCGCGTCATCGACCGCCCGGTGATGGTGATCCAGCGATACACCGACCGCCTTTGCCACGGTATCCAGCTTGAAACGGTTTAACTGCGGCAGCAGGATTCTCGCCAGCGCCACGGTATCTGCGATGGTAAAATCAAACGGCAGTCCCATGCGCTCGCAGTTCTTGCGGATGAATCCGGTATCGAACTCCGCATTGTGTGCCACCATGACGGTCCCCTCGCAGAACTTCATGAATTCGGGCAGGATCTCCTCAATCCTGGGCGCATCGAGCACCATGTCATCCTTGATGGACGTCAGCTGCTCAATATTATACGGGATCGGCACCTCTGGATTGACGAAGGTCGAAAAACGCTCCGTGATAGCTCCGTCCACCACCTTGACGGCACCGATCTCAATGATCTTATTCTTATCCGGCGAAAGTCCGGTTGTCTCCAGGTCAAATACGACATAGCTGTCATTTAAGCTCTGTCCTTTTGAGTCAACGATAATATCCTTCAGATCATCCACCAGATACGCCTCCACGCCGTAGATGATCTTAAAATCCGAATCCGGCGGAACCGCATGGTTCGCGTCAGGGAAAGCCTGTACATCGCCGTGGTCCGTGATGGCGATCGCCTTGTGTCCCCACTTCATGGCGCGTTTTACAATATCCTTGACATCCGAGACGCCATCCATATCGCTCATCTTCGTATGGCAGTGCAGCTCCACGCGCTTCTCCGGGCTGGTGTCTGCACGCGTGGACGTAAAATCCGCAATCTTTTTGATGCCGACCACAGAACCGATCGTAAGCTCACTGTCGAACTTGTCGATCGTCGTCACACCCTTGATCTTTAAAAACGCTCCCTTGGCGAGTCCCCCGTCAAGCAGTTCCTGCAGCTGATCGTTTCTGGTAAAGATTTTTAATACAATCGAATCGGTAAAATCCGTCACGGACATAATCACGATCGTCTTCTCATTCCGGATCTCCCTGGTCTCTAACGTCATGACCTGGCAGCGGATCGTCACCTCTCCCATCTCTCCCACAATCTTCTCGATCGCGATCGGTTCATCCTCAAAATCACGCCCGTAGATCACATCCGGATTGTCCGACTTTTTAAAGCCGCCGCCCTCGAATCTGCGCTTGAATTCCTTCTTCCCTTTTTCGCCATTTCCTGCAGTTTTTCCTGCATGTTCCGCAGGTTTTGCAGCAATTTTTGCAGAAGAAACGGTATTTGTGGTGGCATTGCCGCCTGTACCACCAGATGTTGTTGTGCCATCGGAAACCGCCTCGGCACCGCCTTCTACGACCGCCGGCACACTCTCCCCGTCGTCATTGCGGATATGTACCTTTTTCATGATGTTTTTAATCTCAAACTGAATCTGCAGATCACTGTTTTTCTTATATTTACTCTCCTTCGGCTCCTCATAGGCAAGCTCCACCGCCAGATCGAGTCCGCAGCGCTCGCAGATCACCTTCTCTAAAAACTCCACGATCTCATGGGAACGCGTCTGTGCGATAATCGTGTTCTCCAGCGTGAGCAGCATGTGGCTTTCGCTCGTAAACTCCATCTTCGCCGTCCGAAGAAGATTGTATTCCATCAGGCTGTAATCTTTCAGTTCTTCTAAAATGCTGTCGCGGTACAGATCAAGCAGCTTTTCCGGCGTATACTGTTCCGAGAGATGATACTTTTCAATGACCTTGACCTGCATCATCCTGCCCTTAAAAATCTGTTGTGCAATGGCAGATTCCAACTGGCGGATATCTTTTTTGTGAATCAGACGCGTGCTGCTTAAATAGACGCGCAGATGATCGCGCTCATGATTCATGCCCACCTTCGTTACTTCCGTCTCCGTCAGCAGATTTTTCATGTCGCCTTCTACCTGCAGTGATGGAAATACATCAAAAAACCGTTTTGCCATGCCCTTTTCTCACTTCTTCCTCAGTCTGTTCTACTTCTGCTGCTCATTCCAGTGCAGCAGCTCATAGCGCAATGCCTCAAGCAGTTCGCCCTCCGGCACCTTTTTATACACTTCCCCGTTCTTGATCAAGAGTCCCTCTCCGATTCCTCCGGCAATACCGATATCCGCTTCCTTTGCCTCACCCGGTCCGTTGACAACGCAGCCCATAACCGCCACCTTGATGTCTAACGGGATGTCTGCCACCATATTTTCCACCTGGTTGGCAAGCCCGATCAGATCGATTCTGGTTCTGCCGCAGGTCGGACAGGACACGACCTCCACACCGCCTTTGCGCAGCCCTAAGGTACGCAGAATCAGCTTCGCGGACTTGATCTCCTCCAACGGGTCTCCCGTGAGCGATACGCGGATTGTATCACCGATTCCCTGATGCAGAATGAGTCCCAGTCCGATCGAAGATTTGATATTGCCGCTGATGATGGTGCCGGACTCCGTGATACCGACATGCAGCGGATGATCCGTCTGTGTCGCAATCAGCTCGTGCGCCTTCACGCACATCATCACATCGGAGGATTTGATGCTGATGACCAGATTGTCATACCCCATATCCTCGATCAGATGTACTTTATCGAGGGCGCTCTCGACAATCCCCTCCGCCGTCACACCGTGATATTTTTCCACAAGATCTTTTTCCAGAGATCCACTGTTGACGCCGACACGGATCGGAATACCGCGCTCTTTTGCGGCATCCACCACTGCGCGCACACGCTCTGTACTTCCGATATTTCCCGGATTGATGCGGATCTTATCCGCACCGTGCTCGATCGCGGCAAGCGCCAGGCGGTAATCAAAATGAATATCTGCCACAACGGGAATGCTCACCTGCTTTTTGATCTCGGTCAATGCCTCCGCCGCCTCCATAGTCGGCACAGCGCAGCGGATAATATCACATCCGGCAGCGGTAAGCGCCTGAATCTGCGCCACAGTTGCAGCCACGTCCTCCGTCTTTGTATTTGTCATGGACTGGATCAGGATCGGATTTCCTCCGCCGATCACCCGGTCGCCAATTTTCACTACTTTTGTCATCTTTTTGCCTTTCTATCCGAACAGCTTGCGGATATCGTTAAAAAATGTAAAGAACATGAGTGCAAACAACAGCATCATGCCAATAAAATGCACCATGCCTTCCTTGTCGGGATCGACGCGCTTTCCGCGGATCACCTCGACAATCAGAAACAATAGTCTGCCTCCGTCCAGCGCCGGAAGCGGCAGCAGATTCATCACACCGAGGTTCGCCGATAAGAAGATCGCAATATAAAGCATCTGCAAAAATACCATATAATAGCCGTACGTCACGCTCTGCTCATAGCTGTCCCCGATCATATTGACGATCCCGACCGGACCGCTCATGTCATTGACGCTCACCTTTCCGCCCACCAGAGACTTCAGGCTGTCAATCGTCACCCGGATCCAGTATTCCACCTCATATACGCTGTATTTTAAATTGGAAAGCACAGAACCTTTCGTCTTTTGCGCGCTTCCCTGAAAGCCGTACATATAATAGCCGTATTCTTCGTTATATTTGGGCGTGAGCACCGTCTGATAGCGTTCGCCGTCCCGCTCATAGGTCACTGTGACCGCGTCCCCGGAATGAAACTGTGTGTAGGCGCTGATGTCCCGGAAAAAATGTATCCGGGTGTGATCAATCTTTAAGATTGTATCTCCCGCCTGCATTCCCGCCTCCTCGGCCGGATATCCCTCCGTCACTCCGGCGAGCACCGGCAGATCATAGCCGATATTGCATAACAGAATAAAAGCAAAGACAAACGCCATCAGGAAATTAAATACCGGCCCGGCAGCCACCACACTGATGCGCGCCCAGACTGATTTTTTCCCGAACGCCCTGCCGTCCTCGCTCTCTGTATCCTCTCCCTCCATCATGCACGCTCCACCGATCGGGAACAGATGCAGGGAGTATGTCGTCTCTCCCTTTGTGATGCCAAACACTTTCGGTCCCAGTCCGAGACAGAATTCATTCACCCGGATTCCATTTGCCTTCGCCAGAAGGAAATGCCCCAGTTCATGAAAAATAATAATAAGACTGAATATCAGAATTGCGATAATAATCTTCATGCAAAAACCTTTCCCCATTTGCCTGCAATGTGTTCATATGCGGCTGCCTCCGTCTCCAGGATCTCATCAACCGTCGGATTGGCAATAAAATCAGCTGCCTCCATACACGATTCAATCATCTCCGGTATCTGCTGATAGGCAATTTTTCGATCCAGGAAAAGCGCTACCGCCTTTTCATTCGCCGCATTAAATGCCGTCGGAATATTGCCGCCGCGGCGCATCGCCTGATAGGCTAACGCAAGACCGCGGAACGTCTCCGTGTCCGGTCTCTCAAACGTCAGCTGTCCCAATGCAAACAGATCCAGTCTGTCGCCCGAGAGCGGTCTGCGCTTCGGATAATAGAGCGCATACTGGATCGGCAGACGCATATCCGGTGTGCCGAGCTGCGCAATGACTGCGCCGTCCTCATACTGCACCGCAGAATGAATCACACTCTGCGGATGGACAACCACCTCAATCTGCTCCAGTTTCACATCAAACAGCCACTTTGCCTCCATAACTTCCAGGCCTTTATTGACAAGCGTTGACGAATCGATCGTGATCTTGCGTCCCATTGTCCAGTTCGGATGACGCAGCGCATCCTCCACCTGAATGTGTGCCAGATCTTCCGGCTTTTTCCCGCGGAACGGTCCGCCGGACGCCGTGAGAAGAATCTTCGCAATGCGGTTCCCGTTTTCTCCCTGCAGCGACTGGAAAATAGCGCTGTGCTCGCTGTCGACCGGCAGAATCGGCACGCCGCATTTTTTTGCCAGCGGCATAATAATATGGCCTGCCGTCACAAGCGTCTCCTTGTTCGCAAGTGCAATCTTTTTCCCCGCTTCAATGGCTGCAATCGTCGGTCTTATGCCGAGCATCCCGACAATCGCCGTCACAAGGATCTCGCTCTCCGGCTGTACCGCCACCTCCAGAAGTCCATCCATGCCGGACACCACGCGGATATTCAGATCCTTCGTGCGATCGCGCAGTTCTTTGGCGGCGTCCTCCTGAAAAACGCATACCAGCAGCGGATGAAACTCTCTCATCTGCTCTTCCAGCTTTTTGATGTTGCTTCCGGCCGCAATCGCCGTCACCTGTATGTCGCCCTGCTCCCGCACAATATCTAACGTCTGTGTCCCAATGGAGCCTGTCGATCCCAAAATAGCTATCTTCATCATAGGTCTCTCCCAAAATTACAATACAATCAAATTAGCGGCAAGGAAATAGATGAGCGGCGCCGTAAAAATGACGCTGTCGAAACGATCCAGGATACCGCCGTGTCCCGGAATGAGTTTTCCATAATCCTTGATGCCGTAATTGCGCTTGATGGCGGAAGCTGTCAGATCTCCCACCATGGATACCAGTGCGCCCGCCGCACTGATGGCTGCCATAATCCAGACATGTGACATCTCACTTCCCATCGCCCCGCGAAATACCATGCCGTAAATCACGGTGAGAAGCGCAGCTCCGATCACACCACCCACGGCGCCCTCCACGGACTTTTTCGGACTCAGCTTCGGCGTCATCTTATGCTTCCCGATCAGCATGCCGACACAGTACGCGCAGGTGTCGCATCCCCAGGAACACAGAAAAATAAGCCACACAATGTAGGTTCCGGCGCTAAGCATTCTGGTCTGATACACGTAGGACAACATCACTGCCACATAGAACACGCCGAAAAATGCGGCGAGCAGCTGCTCCGTCTGATACTTCGGGTAAGTGAACACATACACGAACATCAATACGATCAGAAGACCTAAAACCAGCATCATCAGATCCGGCAGAAAGCCGAAGCGCAGATTCGCATAGTAGACCGCCGCCGTTGCATACCCGACAATGCCCGGCGCAGACTTCTCAATATGAAAAATCCGGTATAATTCAAACATCCCGATCCAGGAAATCAGCAACGTGGACACCAGCAGCACATCCCCGCCGGTAATAATCAATACCAATGCGGCAATCACAAGAACGATTCCGCTCAATAATCTCGTCTTAAACATATCTCCTCCATCCGGCAGTCCAGCCTACTTATTGTCCGTCAAACCGCCAAATCTTCTGTCTCTTTTATTATACGCTTCAATGGCACGCTCTAATTCCTCTTTGTGAAAATCCGGCCACGGCACATCGGTAAAGTAAAATTCACTGTATGCGAGCTGCCAGAGTAAGAAATTGGACAACCTGAGTTCCCCACTCGTGCGGATTAAAAGATCCGGATCGGGAATGCCTGCGGTATCCAGATACTCCTCAAACACACTTTCTGTGATCTCTTCCGGCTTTCTCTTCCCCGCCGCAACATCTTCGCTCATACGGCGCATTGCGCGTGTCATCTCGTCGCGGCTGCCGTAATTGATGGCAATCTGAAGATTCAAGCCGTCATTTTTTGCGGAGGCAGCCTCCAGTTCACGGATGCGCTCCTGAAAGCGCTCACTGAGTCTCGTCGTATCGCCGATCACGCGCACGCGCATATTGTTTTTGTCTGCTGTCTTAATGCAGTTCTTCAGATAGCTTTCCAAAAGCTTCATCAGCGCTTCCACTTCGCCCTCCGGGCGGTTCCAGTTTTCCGTCGAAAATGCGTACATGGTAACATACTTTACGCCGAGATCATGTGCTGCCTGGCATACCGTCTCGACATTCCTGGCTCCCGCTGTATGTCCGTAATTCCGGGGCATTCCCTTTGCTTTTGCCCATCTTCCATTTCCATCCAGTATGATCGCTATATGCTGTGGAATCTTTCTTCCCGTCTCCATACCTGTGCTTCTCCCTCGTATCTGTACTGAAGTATCAACTATACAAAATAACGGAAAAGATACAGATGTATGCCTCCATAAACACCTGTATCTCCTCTCGTTTCAAATCTATCCAAACTATACGGTAAGGATTTCCTTTGTCTTTGCCTCAACGGCACGATCCACATCTGCGATGTACTTATCGGTCATCTTCTGTGCCTGATCTTCCAGCTGCTTGATCTCATCCTCGGAGACATCCTCCTTGGCAAGCTTTTTAAAGGAATCATTGGCATCACGGCGGATATTGCGGATTGCAACCTTCGCATTTTCGCCCTTTTTCTTTACATCCTTTGCAAGTTCCTTACGTCTCTCCTCGGTAAGCTCCGGGAACAGAAGACGGACTGTCTTTCCATCATTCGTAGGATTGATTCCAAGATCGGAAGTAAGGATCGCCTTCTCAATCTCCTTTACCATGGATGCCTCCCACGGCTGAATCTGAATCATACGCGGCTCCGGAACACTGACATTCGCCACCTGCTGAATTGCTGTCGGAGTACCGTAGTAATCCACTCTCAACTTGTCAAGCACATGCGGATTGGCGCGTCCCGCGCGGATTCCGCCGAACTCCTCCGCAAGATTGTTCATTGTTTTGCCCATCTTTTCATCAAATACCGCTAATCTCTGATCCATATATATACCATGCCTTTCTATCAATTCTAAGAAACCGTAACCTTCGTGCCGCTAAACTCTCCCGTCATGGCTTTTACGATACTATTCTCTTCATTCAGTCCGAATACATACATCGGCATCCGGTTCTCCATACACATAATGGAGGCTGTCAGATCCACCACCGCAAGCTTCTTGTCAATTACTTCCTGAATAGAGACTTCATCATACTTCACTGCATTCGGATTCAGCTTCGGATCACTATCATACACGCCGTCAATCGCTTTTGCGAGGTAGATTCCGTCCGCCTCCATCTCAATCGCACGCAGAACAATTCCCGTATCTGTCGAAAAGTATGGATGACCCGTTCCCCCTGCAAAAAACACAACCATTCCCTTTGCAAAATACTTATTCGCACGATCCTTGGAAAACAGCTTTGTCATGCTTCCACACTCAAAAGGTGTCAGAATCTGTGTCTGCATGCCCACAGAGCGGAAAATCTCTGAAACATAGATGCAGTTCATGATCGTTGCAAGCATGCCGATCTGATCCGCTTTGGTGCGGTCGATCGTCTCGCTGGTGCGTCCTCTCCAGAAGTTGCCGCCGCCGATCACGATACCTACTTCGGTACCACCATCCACAATCTGCTTTACCTGTTTTGCAACCTCTGTGACTGTCGGCTCGTCAAATCCTGTGTGCTTATCACCTGCAAGCGCCTCACCACTTAACTTTAACAGAACTCTCTTCATGATGCTTAGTTTCCTTTCTTGGCATTGAACAGACTCTGAACATCCACATCTGCATAGCACTGGGAGCAGAATCCCTCAATAACAGCGCCGTTGTTGATCTGAACAGAACGGGACTTGATGTTACCCATAACCACTGCGGAAGTATCCACAACAACCGGTCCCTGCACATCGATGTCACCCTTGATGGCTCCTGCGATCACTGCCGAGTTGGATGTTACATTACCTATAATTACAGAACCAAGACCAATCTTAACCGTACCGGAGCTTACGACTTCACCCTCTACCTGTGCAGAATCCGCAAAGAATTCGGAAGTGTTGCTGTTGCCGTTGACAACGCCGGTCACGGTAAGCTTTCCATTGCAGCTTACATTTCCGTCTACCTGACCTCTGATGTCGAGAGATCCGTTTGAGATCACATCACCATTGATAATCGTTCCCTCTGTAATCACGGAAACCTCGTCCGATACAATCGGCTTCTCCTGCGGTGTGGTCTGCGATGCTGCTGCCTGTGCTCCTGTCTGTGCTACCTGTACTGGTGTTACTGTATTATCAGCCATTTTCTTCTCCTCCTGTGCTGCTGCCATTGCATGCTGTGTGTATTCTTCTCTTGTTTTCTGTGGTTCCACCGTTGCTGCCTGTGTCCGCTCCAAAGCCGGCTCCTGCTTCGTTACCTGCTCTAACAGACCATCCAGCTTCGACAATTCGCTCGCCACATCCACTTCATCTTCCAGTGTGTTCACGACCATGTCATCATCCTTGTCCGTGCTTTCGAGATTGTCTTCTCCCGGCATAAGTTCATTCACTGCCTGTGAGAAATCATCCTTAAAGTCCTTGAAAAATCCCATGTTCTTACCTCCATTTATAATCTGGTCATCTGGCACTGTCGGCTTTGACATACTGGATAACCTGTGTATCTTCATCAATCGGTAAAATCTCGGCATCCATATCCTGCAATGCCTCGATCAGCGGTCCTACCGCTTCTACCGTTGTTGACTTATCTTCCGAGTCGTGCAAAAGCACAACCGAGGTCTTGTATTTTGAAACATCTGAAACAACATTCTCGACCAGTTCTTCCGATGTATATGCAGCATTTGCCGCATCGCCTGCCGAGATGTTCCAGTCGTAATAAACGACGTCCTCGCTGTTTAAAAACCGGATCAGCGAACTCATCGGCACATTGCTGATCTGATTGCTGCTCCCGCCCGGGAACCGGTAATAGCGGCTCTTTTCACCGGTCACCTCATAGAGATAATCCTGCAGCTGATGAAAATCCGCCTCAAACGCATCCTCCGACTGATAGATCAGACTGTACTTATTAGAATAGGAATGCATTCCCAGCGTATGCCCCTCATCCACGATCCTCTGGTAGATGGCTGCCGATGCCTCATCCTCTTTTCCGACCACAAAAAAGGTTGCCTTGACATCGTACTCCGACAGCACATCTAAAATGGCGTCCGTATTCTCAGACGGCCCGTCATCAAACGTCAGATAAACTTTATGTACATCTCCATCCTGTGCCAGATTGTCTGTCTCGTCGATCCCGGATGCAGGTGCCGTCACAGCCACTGTCTCCGTATCCATGCCGCCGGTCTCTTCCTGGGGTAGTGCCTCCGTATCCGGCACCTGCTGGTTCATCACCCGCTGCATCTGCCAGAGTTCATCTAACTTTCTCTCCATGGATCTCGTCCGGACAAGCAGAAAAATAATCAGAATCATGGACAGGATGATCCACCCGGCAATTATCGCGATTATGGTATGTTTCATTCTTGCAATCCGCTTTCTCCGCCTGCGTTGATTGCGGAGTGCCTCAGAATCCTTATCCTGCATGTAGAACCCCCAAGTTAATCATAATACTTTATCTATTGTATCACATTTTTGTATTTTTCAAAGAAAAAAGCGCAAAAAAATCGTATGATTTTTCTACACTTTTTCATGTATTTTCTGAATTTTTATGTTTCTCCAGCTAAAAGCCCGGTGACCACCGCCCCCACACTAAACAGCATCACGCCCCAGGCGATGACAGCCGGCGATGTCCCGCGCAGCGGGATTTTCCCTAATATGGCAACCGGGGACGCCGCCAGCAGCCCGAAAATTGCCCAGTAGGTCAGCCTCTCAAACCGGCAGAGCAGATATTCCATCAGCTTTGCGACAAGAAAAATACCTCCAAGCACGCCGCATCCGAACGGGACTAATAGGGCAAGACAGTACCACGCCGTCCCGGCATCCAGCATGACCACCGCCACAACGAACGCATTGATATGGTCAATGACCGGCGTGTAATATCCGAGCGCCATCAAAAGCATCGAACCGCTCACCCCCGGAATGACCATCGTAGCCGCGGCAGCCAGCCCCACCGCAAAAAGCTTCACTGCCGTCCCAGGACCGGCGGCAAGAACCTGTTCGCTGCCTTTTCCAAGGAACTGCATTCCAATCATCAGGCAGAAGAATCCCAAAAACAGCGCCAGCTCCGGCACCTTCGGATATCCCCTGGACACCTTGCGCCAGATGAGCGGCACGCCGCCGAAAATCAGTCCGATAAAAAGCATCGCGGTCTGGAACGGAAAATTCTCAAAAAGATAACCGATCATAAAGGAAAGGCAGATAATTCCGATCCCCATTCCAAACAGATACGGAAACAGCTTTAAGATGCTTTCCTTTTTATGACGGAAAAATCCGGTGACCGCCTGCAGAAGTTCATCATAAATCCCCAGCGACACCATGATCGTACCGCCGCTCACTCCTGGAACTACATTGGCGATTCCGATCGTAATTCCTCTTATGACATTCTTTATGAATTCCATACATCCTCCACTTTTTTGCATGCTGCCTTTCTCTGTTCCGCCGCAAGCGATTCGCTCTTCTTATCCGGAAGAAGATGCTCTGCCATCCCTGCCAGCAGATTTCCGGCCGGAAGCAAAAGCAGGGTCGTTCCGATATTAAAAATCGTATGCATGTTGGCAATCTGGGCAGCCGGCCGTCCCGGCGTCAGCTGCGCAACCAGCGAAACGAGCGGCGTTGTCATGCACAGCACGGTAAACACCACCGTTCCGATCAGATTGAACGAAAGATGAATGATCGTGGTGCGCTTGGCGTTTCTTCCGGTGCCGATGGCAGCAAGAAC
>ERZ772867.2385-NODE-2385-length-18347-cov-3.136836_pt1 | contig 18347 bp, 3 predicted proteins | sample MGYA00511341_ERZ772867 | MGnify/ENA primary metagenome ERZ772867 (study PRJEB29015, sample SAMEA2737707) | human gut metagenome | biome: human gut; feature: human-associated habitat; material: faeces | place: China | collected 2012 ... | reverse complement strand
CGTCGTCGCGCACCTCGCATCCGGGCGCAATCACGCCGATTGGATACGGATAGACGGACAGATACGACAGCTCGTAGAAATACGGTTCATACTGCGCCTTGACCGTCACGCTGAACGTCCGCTCGTCGATGAGCCGCACGCCGGAAAACACGTCCGTCTCTCCCGCGCTAAACGCCTCATAGCCCACAACGTGCGCATAAGCGCCCGTGTTTGCGCCGAGGGCCGCAAACTGCGGCGAGGTCAGCAGCAAATAGGAAAACACGTAATCCTCCGCCGTCACCGGGGTGACGCCGTCGTTGTAGGTCAGGCCGTCCACAATGCGGATGGTGTAGGTTCTGCCCGCTCTCGTATCAGCGGATTCCAGCGAATCCACGACCATCGGATCGGTCGTGAATTCAAGCTGGTTCATCCATACGATGGGGTTGTAGCCGTGGAGCATGTAGCGCACGTCGATGTCGCTGGTGTTGTTGCCAAACTGCGTGGTGAAAAAGCTTCCGCTGACCTTCGTCGAGTTGCCGACGGTCAGGTGCGTAGGCTCTTCGCTCTCCGGACGCATCGTCAGCGCGATTTCAGCGACGGTCGGCGCGGTTTCGGTCTGCATCTCTTCCCCTGCCGCACCCACGGAAACCATGAGCAGCAGGCAGAGCGCTAAAATGAGTTTTTTCATGGCAAAGTCTCCTTCTTGATGGCCTGCGTATCAGGGAAGCGGGGGCGCCGCTTTTAGTTGAAGCAGTCGCCCTCGTTCATGTTGATACCGCCGCCCAGAGGCACGCCGAGGTCGTCAAGAATGGTCAATCCGCCGCGACGTCTGTTCTCCGGGTCAACCGGGACAAAGCCGTCGTCAATGCGGTGCGTGTTGATGACCGTGAAGGTCGTTCCGCGCGTCACGACGCTGGCCGTATAGCCCTCCGGCACATCGTTTTCCACAACGTCGTAGTCATACGCCTCGCCGTTGTCGTCAACCATCGGCAGCTGCGTAAGCGTCTGCGTCCAGCGGTTCGCCGCGTTCAGCGTCAGCGTGGTGATCGTCTGTCCGTTTCTCGTCACATCGACCGTCACGCTCTGCGGACGCAGCTTCTGCGCGTCATTCGCGTCGTTCCACGCCTTGCGCACAATCAGGTCGGTGTACGCCTGCGTCATCGTGTTGACAAACGCCGCCATATGCCCGGTTCCTTTGATCGCGCCTTCGCTGCCCGTAGAGCTTACGCGCATATCCTGCGCCGCGCGCTCAGTGACGGTGTAGCTCGTGCCAAGCGGAATGCCGCTGAGCGTGACGCTCTCGCCGTGGCTCAAGCGGATGCTCGCCGCGCCGCCGTTAAAGTACAGTCTGCCCGTTTCGCCGCTCGTCCTGGTCGTGCGCAGCGTTCCGGTAAAGTCTTCGCCGTCCTCAAGCGTCAAGGCGATGTCAAAGACGAACTGCGTATCGGGAATCTCCGCACCGCCGATGGCTTCAACCGTCTTGGTGACGGTCAGCGCGCCGTAACCCGGATTGGCTCGCGTGTTGAGGAAGGTTGCGCGTACCGCCGCCGTTTCCACCACGCCGACAGCGCCGGTGCTCGTGGTCGTGTAGCGATCCGCCGTGTAATCCGCTTCGGAGACCGTGTAGCTCGTGCCGGACGGAATGCCCAGAATCGTGAGCGATCCACCGCCCGCAACGCGAACCCGCGCCGTCACGCCGCCCGCCGCGTTGTCCTCAAAGGCAACCGTGCGGCCGCTCTGCGTGAGATACGTGCCTGCCAAAGCGATATTGTCGTTTCGGCTCAAGGTAACGGTAAATTCAAACTCGCGCCCGAATTCCGCCGTTCTGCCGTCCAGGTTCTTGACGATTTCAAGGCTTCCGGTGTCGCGCGTGTTCACGAAGCGGAGCGTATCGCCCGCGTCGGTCATCACGCCGCCCTGTTCGCCCTGACGGACGACATAGCCCTCGGTCTGATAGCCGTTTTCATCCTCAATCACCGTGTAATGGGTATCCACGAGGATATTGCCGATGGTCACACCGCGCTCCTCGCCCGTCGCCGCCGCGCCGTCCGCCATATCCACGGTGACATGCGCTTCGTCGTAGGTGAAGCCGTTTTCCGTCCGGGTTTCAAGCGTCAGCGCCTTTCCGTTCAGCGTCGGCCGGTTGTCGCCCGTCAGCCGGACGCCATCCTCGCGCCAGAGCCGCACCGTGAAGCCGAAGCTCGTGCGCACCGCGTTGCTTACGGCCACGCGGTCGTTATAGCCCGTGCCCTCCAGCTTCTTGGTGATTTCCAGCGCGCCGACATTGCGCGTGTTGGTGAAGACTGCGTCGCCGGTCAGCGCATCCGCGATGGTTCCGGTCACTTCGCTGCCATTCACCCGGCCGTTCTGCGTCGAAACCGTGAGATAATAGCCGTCCTGCGCGTCAAACACCTCGCGCACCGCGTACCACGTGCCCTTGAGGATGTTTTCCACAGTCAGGCTGCCGACGCGCGCCGCCTCCGTCACCGGGATGGAGAGGCTGAGCGTCACTGTATGGTTCTTCGCGTCCACGGTCATGTTCTTCGGGGTCTTGCCATCCACCGTGGGCAGGTTGTTTGTCTGCGTAAGATCGATCCAATCCGCATAGGTCAGCGTGGCCGAGAAGCTGAATACGGCTCTGCCGTTTTTCTCGAACTTCACCGCGTTGCCGACCGCGTTCTTGGTTACGCTCAACACGCCGACGTTGCGCTCGTTGGTGAACGCAGCCGCCGCATCCGGCGTCTGGCCGTTGACCGTCGCCGTCTGCGTACTCACCGCTTCATAGCCTTCCGCGGTGTAGTCGTCCTCGGCCACCGTCGCCGTCGTGCCGTAGAGCACGTCCAGCAGCGTTGCCGTCTGGCCGCCCTTGAGCGTCAGCACATATTCGCCGTTCGCATCGCGCGCAACGGTCGTCTGCACGTCCGCCTTGTTCGCTTCGCGGATGACCACGTCATACGCGTCACGCTGGGTTGCCGTGTCGAACCGCGCGTTTTCGAGCTTCACGCGGAACGTGAACTCCTTTTCGCCGTCCGTCGCGTTGCCCTTGAGCGCCTTGCTCAGCGCAAGCGTGCCGCTCTCGCGCGTATTCGTGAACGTCATGGCCTCTTCGCGGCCCGCTTCGTTCACCACGTCGATGATGCCAAAGGCGTTCTGCGGCGTCTGGGTCGTGTAGCCGTCGTCCGTACAGTCGCGTTCGACAATCTCATAGTGCGTATGCGCCGGGATGTTGGTGATGCTCGCGCTCACCGGCCGTCCGTCCGCGCCCATGGTGATGCTCACCGTTCCGGCGTAAACGTCGTGCCCGTCGCGCTGCTCGTTCGTCTTTGTCAGACCGTCCACGCCGCTGGGCATGGTGCTCGTCTGCTCGTTCAGCAGGTCGAGGTTGTGTTCATTCCACAGCTTCACGTCAAAGGTGAACGTCTTGCCGTAGCCCTTATCGCTCCCCGTTCCCGCAAGCGCTTTCGTAATCTCAATCGATCCGATATAGCGCTCGTTGGTGAACGTGTAGCCGATGATATTCGGCTTTTCGTTGATCTCCGTTTGGGTCGTTTTGAGCGTGTAGCCCTCGTCTTCGTGCTTCTCGCTCATCGCTTCCTTCACGATGATATCCGCGCCGTCCGGAACGTCATCGATCACCGCCGTCTCGCCCTTCTTCAAGGAGATAGTCTGTACGTCCCTCCGTCTGAAATCGATCGTTTCCGTTTGGCCGTTCACCGTGTAGGTGTACTCGCGGTAAACCGACTCATCGGACAGCGCATCGTCCTTCTTTTCGATTCTGACGTTAAAGTCAAACGCATCGCCCTCGTTGGCCATTTGGCCGAGCACGTTCTTCGTGATGCTCACGCTGTGCGTGTCGCGCACGTTGGTGATCTGAACCGAGGAGGCCGTTTCTTTCGAAATCTTTCCCTTGTTCTTTTCGGTCGTGCTGCTGTTCCCGTCCGCATAGCTGACGGTAAAGCCCATGTCGCGATACGGCTGTTCGTCCTCGACAACGGCATAGCTCGTCCCTTCCGGCAGGTCATCAAAGGTCACGACCTCGCCGTTATGCAGGTTCAGCGTCAGCGTCACCGTCTGGCCGACCTGCTCCTGCTTCACCGGATACGTGGTCTTTTCGCCCTCGCTCGGCATATTCGAGCGGCCGACGTGGCCGTTCAGCGACACCTTCTCGTTTTCCAGCGTCAGGGTGACGTTATACGTTTCCGTATCCGCCGCCAGGCCCTTGCCCACGCCCGTGCCCGTCGCGGTCTTGCCGATTTTCAGCTTGCCCGCGCTGCGCACGTTGGTAAACAGCGCCGTCTGGTTTTCGGCGTTCACAACCCTGTTCGGCGTAGACTCGCCAAACTTCATGTCCTCATCGTAATAGGCCGCATAGCCCCACTCCGCGAAGCCGTCGTTTTCGGTTACCGTGTAGCTTGCGCCATAGAGGATGTTGTCAATCGTCACGTTGGCGTCGGGTTTCGTCTGCGAAACAGCGATCCGGATGTCCTTAATCGTCACCGTGCGGTCTTGAACGGTCCTTTGGCTGCCCATCGGAATCTTCGGCAGATTGTCCGTGTCCTCCAAATCCACGCCAGCCGGATAGGTGATCGCCGCAGTAAAGCTGAACTCGCGCTCGCTGATCGGATCTTTGCCTTCGATCTTCTTGCGGATCGTAAGCGAACCGGCGTTGCGGACGTTTTTCAGTTCAACCTTGGCTTCCGTGGCTATCACACCGCTTCCGCCGGACGTATAGGCGCTTGCGTCGATGTTGTAGCCCTGCGCCCGCTCGTCCGTCTCCTCGACGGTGTAGGTCGTGCCGACCGGAATATCTTTGATCGTCACCGTCTGGCCGTCGCGGATCTTCAGCGTCGCTTCGCCGTTCTTCACGGTCAGCGTCGTCTCCTCCGCGCCATCCATCATCGGATAATCGCCATCCACCGGCACAATATCATTATTATTGCGGCTGAGTACGATTTTCACGGTAAACGCGTCGTCTTTCAAAACCTTGTTGCCCGCCGTCGTCTTGGAAATCGTCAGATTGCGGCGCGCCAGTTCGTTCTTCAAAACGATGCTTCCGTCCTCGCCGCCGGAGATCTCCGCTTTCGGGGTCAGATGGCCCTGTCCGTCGTCTTCAAGCGTCACGGTCACAGTGTACTTCGTCTTGTCGTAGGTCACGCCGTCGAAAGCGGTATCCACCTCTTCAATCTGATAGGTGTACGTCATGCCTTCCCAGTCGCGCTGTGTCCAGCCCGTCTCCGGAATGGTCGCGTAGTTCATCGTCAGGTCGAATTTTCCGTTTTCATCCGCCTGCACAAAGACCGCGTTCTCCTCGACTGTGACGTTTCCGCCCGCCGCAACGCGTTTGGTCAGGTTCGGGTCATTCGGACTGGTGACCCAGATGCGGAAGAGGTTGGCATACCGCTCCAGCTCAACCTGCGTTCCCTCCGCAAAGACCTTCTTCTGCGCCGTGAGCATATACGTGCCCGCCGCGCTGTACAGATCGGTCGCGTTCACGCAATAGGTCTTTCGGCTGTCGGCCTTAAAGTCGCCGGGCAGCGTGTTCATGCCTTTCAGCACGAAGCAGCTGTGCTTTTCGCCGTCGATTTCAACCTCGCCGTGCGCCGCAATGCCCTCTCCGCTGAACGTCGCGCCCGTGCTCAGATACGGCGCGGGAGCGCTCGTTTCAACAACCAGATAGCTGTCCGCATAGGTCAGATACGCGCTCTGCGTGCTGACAAAGCTGTACACATTGCCGCTCGACGTCATCTCGCCGACCTTCTTCGCCGCCGAAACCGCGGTCAGATTGTCGAGTTCCTCCGTCGTATATGGGCCGTAAATCGCGAACACCGCATCGGAAACATCCGCGTCGTTGTCCGCCTCCTTGGTGATTTCAAGGTCGCGCACCGGCACGAGGCCGACGTCCACCTGCGGATAACCCAGCTGGTCGTTCTTCACCATCTCTTCGGTGGGCACCGGCAGATAGAACCACTTGGTCGCCGCGCTGCCGTTTCCATCGGCCACGAAATCGCTGTCCTCATCGGAGGCGATCGGGTTGTTCACGCCCTTCCTTGTGACCCTGAAGCTTTCCGGAATGCCGCTCAGCGTAAGCTGATACGTATAGCGTTCCGAACCGGACAGGTTGGTCGCCACAACGTTCCCGGCCGAATCATTCGGATCGTTTTTCAGGCTGGCAAGCTTCACCGCCGCAAACAGCTCGTCAAACTGATAGCTGCCGTCGATGATCGTCTGCGTCTGCGTCGTCGGGCGGTAACGGTTATACCGCTGGCTGAGCTGCATGGTCAGCTGCTTGCCTTCGCCCGTGTACGCGTAATTCGGTTCGACCGACAGGTCTTTGGACTGAATGCCGTCGCCGTTGAAGTCGATCCAGACGCGGTTGCCCAGCCATACTTTCTCCGGGATGATCGCCACGCGCGCCACGTCGCTCGCCACGCCGCTGTGCTGGTCATAGCTGAGCCGCGCAATGTTGTTTGCCGTCGTGAAGTAAACGGAAGAATCCGTCACCTCAGGCGCAGAGCAGGTGTATTCAATCAGCACGCGCTCCTTGCCCGCCAGCGGCTGGGTCAGCATCACGGCAAAGCCGTGGACATCTGCCGGGGCCATGCTCGTCGCCCAGCTGTTTCTGATGTTGTCGGCGCCAAAATAGTCGTTATAGGTATTCCGGTTCTGAGACGTGATCTTCTCCTGCGTGAAGTAGACTGTGTAATCTTCGCCGGGTTTGAGTTCCGTGGAGCTTCCGTCCGCCGCGTATTTGGTCACGCTGATGGCCGTGCTCTCCAGCGCCACATCCCATTTGGAATCTCTGGTGCTGCTGTCGTTTCGCCAGTCGTCCGTGTGCGGCAGTTCGTCCATCACGGCGACGCTGGCTGCCGGCGAGAGCGACGGGTTCTCCACCAGAATTCTGTAATAGATCCGGTTGATTTCGTTGTCCTTTTCGGTCTTCGCGCCGGTCACGGCCACGTTCGACCCGCTGACAAATTTGTTCTTGCCGGTAATCGTGCCCGCCACATACTTGGAAATCGTCAGCGCGGAAGGCTCCGCCGACCTGTGCTCAGCCTTCGCCGAAATGCCGTGCTGGCCTTCAAAGCCGGGCAGTTCGCCGCTCTGGCTGTCGCCGGGCTGCTGCTTCACCATGCCGGTGATCTCGTTGCCCGCTTCATCGACAAACGGCACGCCGAAGGGGTTCTTCGTGTTCTTCACGGTCTGCACGCCGCTCATCGCATAGGCGATGTTGGCATCCATGCCCGTGTTGTGCGCGATAATCTGCTCCAGAATGCGTTCGCCGACGAACAGCGCGTCCACCGTCAGGGTGATCTTCCGGCCCGCTTCCAGCCGGCCGTCGCCCCGGACCACAACCGTGTAGCCGTCCTGGGATACCGTCGTCGTCAGCTTCAGCGCGGCGTTGTCGCTCCTCGCTTCCGCCTTCACGGCCATGGCCTGACGCGGCAGCGTATCGACCAGAATCGGCGCCTCGATTGCGGGCAGGTTCTCCGCCTGACCGCTGATATTCTCAAAGACAATCGTATAATGCGCGCCGGAACCCGCGCTCACCGTCAGGCTGTTGCTCTTGGGGTTGGTGGCTTCCGCTTCCACGGTCACGACATAGTCGCCCGTGTTCGGGTTCTGCACAATCTCCGCGCGCTGCACCTGTTTGGTGATTTTGGCTTTCGGCAGGCCGATCGACGAATCCGCATCGCAGTTCGCCGCATCCGTATAGGTCTTGCTGACGCTCGCCTGCGACTTCGCGCCGATGGCATAGGCCAGGTTGAGGCCCGCCGTATTGCGCACACCGCAAACGCGGTTGATTGCTTCGCCGGATTCCTGATGGAAGCGCATCGTCACCACAATCGGCGTATCCTGCCTGAGGCCCGCAGGGATATCCCGGCTGTCCTGCATATGATACGCGATCTTGAAGCCCGTGTAGATGCAGCCGCCGTCTTCCGCTTTCAGGGAAACGACCGCGCTGCTGCCGGTCACGTCGATGTTCGACTGAATCAGCGTCTCCCGCGTGCCGATCAGGCCGTAAACATCCGCATAGATTCTGTCGCCTTCCGCCGCCGTGCCATAGGCCTCCTCCAGCTGCGCAAAGCTCATCTTGCCGACGGTCACGCCTTCCACAAAGTGCTGCGTCTGCACGGTTTCCGCGCCGCCGTCGAGCCAGACGCTCTTATTGCCGTGCGCGTCCACCGTCTGATATTCGACCTTGTTGTCCGTAATCGCGAAGCTGCTCATCGGGTAGCGGATTGCGTCGTTCGCGTCCGCCGCGCCGCTGTCGCTCGTCGTCTTCCGGATTTCAAAGGTCACCGTCTGCCAGCTTCCGTCCGCCTGCGTGTTTTGCAGGTTGCCCAGCTTTCCGCCGGCCTCGCCGTTGACCGCCGAAACGGTCTTATCCAGATACGGATCGCGGTTCGGGATGTTGGCAAACGCCGCCGCGGCAAAGCCGCCTTTGTTCGTCAGCTCCGCTTTTGCCTCCGTGTGCCACGGCATGCCTGCGGACTGCGAAGCCTCGGTTTCGATATAGCCCGCCGGAGTCGTCGTTTCCGCGAAAGCGTACTTGCCGTGCTCAACATACGACGTGATGACGTAGGTATACCGATACTCCCCGTCCGTGTAATACGTTCTGTCCTTCGCAAGCGTATACGTCTTTTCGCCGATTTCAAGCGTCTGCGGCGCTTCCGTCCTGTCTGCGGCGGTCGGTTCGAGGTTCGCAAACGCATAGCTGTGCGTCTCGTCCGTGCCGTCCTTCTCCGCCGCGCTGAACTTCGCGCCGACGACCAGCGCGCTCTTGTTTTCATAGTCGCGCTTGAGGATCACCAGTCTGCCCTTCGGCTCGTTATATGCGTTGAAGTGCAGTGTGCTGAACAGCTCGTTCGGATTGGCCATCAGCTCTTCGCCTGTGACGACGGTATAATAGCCCGCCGCGCCGTCAAGCTTGGAAACATCCTGCTCGTCCATGCTGTGGTTTGCGTCCGTCTTTTTGAAATCGTAATAGGCCTTGTAGCCCCGGCTCACCGGGTTCAGGTACGGCTTGTCGGGATCGTCGCCGATCGCGCCCGCGTCCGGCTGCTCAAAGACGACATACGCCTCGCCCTCTTCGAGCTTCGGCAGATACGGGAACAGCACGTCGCCGTTTGCGTCGGAGGTCACCGTCTGATACAGATACGGCTGTCCCTCGCTAAGCAGAACATCGCACAGTTCGCCTTTCGCGTCTTTCTTCATGATGTGAAGCACAGCGCCTTCGACAACCGGCGTATCATTGTCGCGGTTGATTCTCACGCTGCCGAACACGCGAACCTGAATGGATACGCCGCGCGTATTCACCATCGAAATCGTGTCGGCCACGATGCCCGCCGCCAAATCAATCTTCGCGTCATACGCCAGCTGATAGCTGTAATTCGGCGCGGAAATCTCTTCAACGTAATAGGTGTACGACGTGCCGTCCGTCATCGCGTCTTCCGGCGCATAAACTTCGTTCAGCTGCACCATGCCGTTCGCGCCGGATTTGAAGCGCACCGCATTTTCACGCGCGCCCGTCCAGTCGCCAAACGGCGTACCGCTTTCACGACCCGCATAATAGCGCTTATTTTTCTGCTCGTCCAGCGTATACAGCGAGAAGAAGCAGTTTTCCAGCGCAGTCGGCGTTTCGCTTTCGCTCAGCCGTCTGGTCTTCTCAATCTGACCCGCCATCAGCGTGCCGGCGTTGACAAAGTCAACCTTCATCTGGCGCTGAACGTCCATCGCGTTGTAACGCGTGACGGTCACGTTCCGGCTGCTGATGATCCGGTTGTTCGCGACGGTCGTGCCGTTGTAAACCGGCGTCTCCGGGTTTCCATTCAGATAGGCCGCGGACTTGGCGAACCAGTAGCCCGCGCTTTCGTCCGTGCTTTCCACAACGGTGTATGCGCCCGGATCGAGCCGCACGACGATGGACTGACTCCGTTCAGTCTCGGTGAAGCCGTCGAGCGTAATCGGCTGCCGCACCACCTTCTGCCAGCTTTCGGTTCCATGGGCATCGACGCGCATTTCCAGTTCGGCCGCTTCCGTCGTCCCCTTCTTATAGACATAGAAGGCGACGCTTTCCGGGATGCTCTGCGTCTGAGAAGGCTCAAACGTCTTGGTGATTTCCAGATACGCGCGCGGCGTGTTGGTCACATCGATGGTGTGATCGGTGATCGTCACGCTGTTGTTCGCGTCCTGACGGCCCGCGTCGCTCCGATTTTTGAGCGTTGCGGAAGCGAAGAACTGAACTTCGCTCGTGTAGCTCTTGCTCTTCCCGCTCTTGTCCAGATGCTTGTAATCCTCGTCGCAGATGACGCGGAACCACGTCGTAAACAGCTGCCCCGCGTTCACCTGTCCCTGCGGAATCGTCTCGACCAGCTTATACCAGCCGGAATACAGGCCGTCAAACGTGATTTTGCCCGTTTCGGCGTCCGTTGTGCCCGTACGCGGCAGATACACATAGCCGATCTGCGGATAGTTCAATTTGCCCTCGAACTCGTCCTGCGATTTGAACGGGCAGAAATACAGGGCAAAATGCGCCGCAATCGGCTTCAAATCCGCCGTATCGCCGCTCCGATTGCTGACCTTGTGAAGGGTGACGCTCGTCGTCGCCGGGTTGTAAACCGTAATCGGTTCGTCAACGTCCGCGCCCGCGATCGTCAGCTTTCCGCCGTTGAGCAGCTTGAAATACCGGTTGACCACTGCGTTCGGGTTCCAGTTTTCAGTCTCCCACTTTTCATCCAGCGTCTCGGCAATCGCGTACTTGGCCTTCGGATAATTGCCCGCCTCGCTCGTGCGATAATCCCAGATCGGCAGGCTGAAAATGACCTCGCCCTTTTCGTTCGTGGTCTGTCGCGTGTTCGCCAGCTCGCTTCCGTTGCTGCTCAGAACCTTGCTCTCGCCATCGGAATAACCAATCTGAATCGGCGCGCCCTCGACCAGCTTTTCATCCGCGTCCAGCTTGATGACGGTCAGCGAATGGAAACGCGTATTCGTGGAGCAGACGGCAATCTGGCTCTTGTACTCGCCCGTGGTGAACGTCAGTCGGTTGGCCGACATGCCGTTCACATTCTCGCCGTCAAACACAAAACCGCTCTTGTCGGTCTGCACGCCCTCGATTTCCGGCGCGGTTGTCTCTTCAATCGTGAACGTCGTCTGGCGCGGCAGCTGCACCGTCGTCTCATAATGGTTCGCGTTGTTCAGCTTGACATGGGTATACACCTTGCCTTTTGCATCCGTGATGGTGTAAACCGCATCCGTGCTTTCCTCTCCGCCGTAATAGCGCTCGCCGTCCACATACTTGGCGACCGTCAGATAGGTCATCTCGCCGAGGATGTTCTTGATGGCGTTGTCCTGTCCGTCTTTGTTCAGATAATCGTCTACAACCGTCACGTAATCCGCATCCTGCGCATTCTTGACAGCCTTCACATGCAGGGCATACCGCTCCTGCATATAAACCATATTAATCGGGTAATCCTTCTCGCGGAGGATAAAATCGGCCTCGTAGAAGGGTTGTCCGTTTTCATCCACGTCCAGCTTCACCGGGTTATCCGGATTGTCCGCGCCGCCGTTTTCCGTATAGAGCGTCTCCAGCGAAACGGTGATGCTCACGCCGTAGCCCGCGCTCATGCCGCTCTCGCAGCCTGTGACAAATTCTGTGCTGAACGCGCCTCTGCCCTTGACGGCCTCCAACAGGCCGTTCGCGTTTTCGCGCGCAAGCAGGAGTTCAAAGGTCACGCCCGCCAGCGGCTTAAGCTCGCCGACCCGGTTGTTGTCCTTCGCTTCGGTGGACGGCCAGTATTCCTTATCCAGCTTCACTTGGAACAGACCCTTGAACTCGGTCTCCCCGCCGCTCAGCACATCGGCCTCGTTGTATGCGTCCACTTCCGTCACGGCATTGACCTCTGTCGCCGCAGCAGACCACACGCCGCCGTAGACCTTCTGATAGCCGCCTGCGTGGTTGATCTTCACCTCCCGGAACAGGAAGGTATATTTTCTGACGTCGTCGTCCAGCTCAAAAGCGTCCGTCATGAACGCGCCCGTGCCCATGCCGCTCGCGCCGGTTTCATAGGTGATTCCGTCAGTAATCAGTTTGCTCTTCTGCGGTTCGGCGGTGAAAATAGCTTCCAGCTCCGCTTCCCGGCCAGTAAATGTGCCTTTTTCCACCTTCTGTCCCGCCTTCGGCGCTGTAAACGCGCTGTTGCGGGCCAGCAGGTCGCGCTGTTTTTCCGTCAGGTCGCTCGTGCGGATGGCGTAAACCTCAAACTGGCAGTAATCCAGCGGCTGCGTCTCGCCGACGACAACGCCTTCCGTCGCCGCGCCGTCTTCAAACTGAACCATGTAGCCGCTCTTGTTCAGCTTCAGCTGCACATAGTCCTTGTAATTGGTGATGCTGCTCTGACTGTCGTTCTGATTATCGGTCTCTTCGCCCGTCAATTCAACATATTTGAAGTTCTCCAGCACATCCTGATAATCGCGCGGCGGCTCTCTTCTGTTGTACGCCGCGTTGTCGCTGTGCGCATGATCCGGATCTTTGGATTCATAGGCGCAGTATCCGTCCGGAACTTTCGTTTCCACGAGCACATAGTGCTTGAGGCCGTGCAGACCGGAGATCGTCGCAGTCGGGTTCGTCATGCTGAACGACTCAACCTGTTTAAGCGTGCCGTCGTCCTTCACTTCGTAGAGCGTCATCGTCGCGCCCGTCAGCGGATACTCCGGCGCGTTGCCGCGCTCCAGCTCATATTCCTTCTGGTAGTTCAGGCTGACGTTGAGAGCGGCCTTCGGCTCATTTTCAAACGTCAGCGTCTGGCTGGCATTTTCGTCCAGCTTGAACTGCTGCCCGTCTTCCGCCTTGAAATATCTCTGCGCCGCCTGCTCCTGCTTCACCGTGTACGTCAGCGCCGTGGTTTTGTCGTTCGGATCGCCGTAAATCGGCAGGCTGGACAGCTCAAACGCCTGGCTTGCGCCCTTTTTGCCCGTGTAAACCAGCGTGTTCGTCGTTTCGTCGAGCACAAAGCCGGTTTCCAGCAGCGCCCGATAGGCATAGCTGTCCTTCGCGAGGTTCGACGCGCCCACCGAGACCGTGAACTTCGCCAGATCCTCCGCGTTCACATAATCGATGGCCGCGGGCTGCGTGTCCAGCTTTTTCTTCTTCTCGTCGCGCAGCTCAACCGTCAGGCTGCCGACGTTCGCCTTGTTGGGAACAGTCGGATTCTCCGCCTGATTCGTCTCGCTATACGTCAGCGGCCCAAAGTCTTCGTCGTTGAGCATCATGTCGCCGGAAACCGCCGTTTCCCTGACATAGTACGTGCCGTAAGCCGGGATGGTGAACACGCCGACCGCCTCCGGCTTGCGCACCGTGACCGGCTCACCGACCTGCCGCATGGTCTCGTCGTACAGGGTAAACGTCGCAAAGCTGCCGTTCGCCACCTCGTCCGGGAAATCTTTGGTTACCTTAAGCTGATACTTCCGCTGGTCAACCTGTACGGCCTTCTGGCTGTCGTCGCCCGCCGCAACCGTCAGCTGAACGAGTTTCGTATTCAAATAGTAGTTCTCCGGTGCGGCCAGCTCCTGCAAATAATAGGAAGTTCCTTCCTCCACCGGGAGCCCCAGTTCGATTCTGCCGTCCTTGTCCGTCGTGAAGCGATACGCGTCCGCCACCTTTTCGGGCTGGGTCAAGCGCCCCTCTTCATCCACAATGGCCGCCGTCTTTTCCGTCAGCACGCCTTCCGTCAGCGTCCGCCCGACCAGATAGGTCGTGCCATCCGCTTTCCGGGTCAGCACGGCATAAACCGCGTCGGGCAGTATCGCGTTGTCGCTGCCTGCTTTGGTAAAGGTCGTCTTGCCGACCTGACGCGTGTTGGTGACGGTGATCGTCTTGTCCTTACCGTCGTCCAGCGTCACGCTCTCCTCGCTGTACGTCACCGCATAGCCTTCCGCCGCCGCTTCGACGACGGTATAGGTCACCACATGGCCGTTTTCGTCCCAGCCGCGCAGCGAAAGGGTCTGGCTTGCCTCGTTCTGTTCGCCGTCGGTCGTCAGTTCAACCTTCCGGCTCGGCAGCGCGTCGCCCGCTTCGCAGGCAGCCTGAACCGTGATCGTCCACGTTTGTTCTTTGTTCAGGCCGCTCACATCGACAAGCCGCTTCGTGATGGTTAGCTCCTGCTGCTTGATGAAGAAATAGTTGGCGTTCTGGATTCTCGCGTCGTCCGTAAAGGTGATCTGAATCTCCGCTTCGGGCTTCTCCTCCTCGCCGTTCTTCCTGCTCGCGTAAAACAGACCGTCCGTCTGTTCGTTGCTCTCCACCTTCACGCGGTAGGTGATGAGGTTCCCGTCCCCGTCGAATCTCGGCAGATAGACGGATTTCGCCTCCTCCAGCGTCGTCTGCTTCACCGGCTCCGTCTCGCCGTCGCGCGTGATGGTCACCGTGTAATGGCTTTGATCCGCTTCCAGATTTTCGCCCCGCTCATACTCGCGCAGATGGGCTTTCAGGTTCAGCAGACCATCCGTCGAATAGTTCTTCACGGCGTCGTCGCCCGTCATCCGCGTCTGACTGCCCGCCTTGATGACGACAGTCCTGTCGTCGTCCGCCTTGACAAAACCGTCGGATACGCCCGTTTCTTTCATCGTATAGGTATCCGCGGGCAGATAAACCGTGGTCGGTTTTCCGTTTTCGACCTTCACCGTGTAGGTGCGGCCGTTCTTCGCGGTCAGCGTAAACTCCGCGGAAAGGCTGGAGTTTGTATTCTGCGTGCCGTCCGGCGCATAGAACATCTTTTCGAGGCTAAACTGGCCGTTCTGCGCGTTGTAATCCTCGAACTCGGCTTCCACCGCGTTTTCTTCCGTTCCGGCCGTCACCGTCACAAGCTGATACGGATAGAACGCCTCGCCGATTTTGATCGTCTTCTTGTCGCCCGGCATGACGTTGGTATAGCCCGCTTCCATCCCCGTGCGCACCACATAATAGTCGCCTTCGGGCAGTTCCCGGCTCGTCTCAAACGCGCCGATCCGGTCGGAAAGCTTCGCGTTCTCGCCAAGCACCAGCTCGCCCTTTTCGTTGGGCGTCACTTTGCTGGCCTTATAAATCGCAAAGACCGCATCGCTGCCCGAATAGGCCGTTCTGTCCGCTACATCTGCCGCCAGCTTCACATACTGTTCCGGCAGGATGTAGCCGCCCTGACGCACGAAATGATAATACAGCGTTTTGCTGCTGTCGGCCTTCTTTTCATCGCTGTCGCCGTAAACCGTGTAGTTCAGCGTCGAATCCAGCGTGACGCCCAAGCCCTTAAAGGCGATGTCATCCAGCCGTTCGTCGTCGCAGTCCAGCTCAAAGTCCGCCCTGTCATAGATCAGGTTGACCGTGTAATTGTTGTACGCATAGACCGACGGATGAACGGTATTATCGCCGTCCAGCGCCGCCGTGTTGTGGATCGTGTTTCCTCCGTTTGCGGGCATTACGAGGCTGCGCGTGCCATCCCCGTTTTCCACAATATCGCAGGTGTAGGCGCTGTCTCCAAGTGTCACTGTGGCCTGCTTCGGATAGACCTTCGCGCCATTCTTTCCCGCAACCGGCTGAATCGTTTCCTGGAGCGTATAGCCGGAAAGATCGAGCACGCCATGATCCACGTAGTCGCTGTTCTGGCGCAGAATCTCGCCCTGCGTTCCCAGCGCGCCCGTGCGCACCTGATAGGTGAAGGTTACCTCGTCGCCGTTTACCGTGTACTTCACGGCCTCGTTCTGCACATCCCACGTCTTTGCTTCTGCCGCATTCCGGAAGGCGTTCGTGTGGATCGTTGCCCGATAGTCAATCGGCGTACCGGCGTAAACTTTCTCTTCGCCGTTTTCGTCATAGTAGTGCATCTTCGGCGTGATCGACGCGGAGAGTGAAACCGTCGGCGTGATGAGATCGCCGTCGGCATGTACACCGTTATCGATCATGCGGCCAAAGAACGTATAATTCAGCGTCACGGCGTTGCTGCCGTCCGCGCGAACGACGCTTTGGACGCTGTCAACGTTCAGGGTATTCGTCCAACCTCCGTTATCGGTCGCGGAAATCCGCAGATTGCCGGGCGCGCTGATTTGCAGCTTGATATCGTCGTAGGAATCGAACGGGCGATATCGAATGTACTCGTCGAACGTCATCGAATTCAGGTCAAACGCCCTGTATTCGGTCAGGTTCGTGGCGAGCTGGAAGGTCATGCTCAATGTAAAGGGGACGACCTCGCCCGTCTTCCACTGCGCCGCGTTCTGCGCCGGACGCAGGTTCGCGTAAATCAAGGTATCTTTTCCATTCTTTTCGACATCCCGAACGCGGTCGGCGAAAGACATGTGCGTTTCGTCCGTCGTCGTTTCAAACTCGGCTTCATAGGCTTCCTTCAAAGAGCCATACGTTTCGCCGCTTCTGAGGGTCTGCGCAACCGGCTTCTGCACCTGGCTGACCACTTCTTCGGCAATCGCCGTCGTCGGGCAAGAGCTGACGAGCATCGCGGCCGTCATCACCCAAGCCATAACCCTTTTCAGATGGTTCATCCTTTCCATCCTGTCCTCCAAAAACATGTCGCTCAGTCTTCAACCGATACCACAAAGCGCCAGTAATATTGCGCGTTGATTTTGTCGAGCTTTACCGCATAGCGCATCTCGTTTGCGCCTTCAACGTCTTCAAAGTGTTCGCCGTCCTGGCTGTACTGCCAGCGGATCGACCACTTCGCATCCGTCGGCTGGACGTTGACCACGGCAGTCATTTCCAGCGTGTCGCCATAAGCCAGGCCGTCGCTTCCGTTGCTGATCAGTTCCGTCTCAATCTGCACCGGCTGCCGGACGACCTTCGCATCCCAATGCGCCTGCAATTTGATTCTGCCGTCGCCGCTGTTGCGCAGATCCAGCTCGTTGCCGTCGCCGTCCAGCGCCGCAAGGGTGAGCATCGTTTCCGCATCGCCGTTTCGGCTCAGCGTCAGCGTCAGCCGACGGCCGCCGCAAAGCACCTCGCCGCCCTGCGCCACGCCGTCGTAGACCCACAGAACGATTTCGCCGTTTTCCCAACTGAGGGAAGCGCCGTCCATCCAGAAATCATCCGCCTGCCACGCGTCCGTGTCGCCGCCGATGGCTACCGCAAACGGCTCCAGCCGCACGCCGTCCGCGTTGTTCACGCCGATCACCAGCCGCGCCGAATCGCCGTTTCCGTCCAGTCTGAGCTGCGCCCAGTCGATTGTTTCGATTTGCTCCTCCAGCTCAGGCGTGGACGTGGGTTCGGGCGTCACTGTCGGCTCAACCGTCGCCGTAGGTTCAGGCGTTGCCGTCGGCTCAACCGTTGCCGTAGGTTCGGGCGTCGCCGTATCTTCCGGCTCCTCCGTCGCTTCCGGTTCTTCCGTCGCTTCCGGCTCCTCCGTCGCTTCCGGCTCTTCCACAACTTCCGGTTCTTCCACAACTTCCGGTTCTTCCGTGGCTTCCGGCTCTTCTTCAGCCTCTTCCGTCTCAATCGGCGTTTCCGTCTCGCTGTAAACTTCAGATTCCGCTTCAGCTTCGGTGTATTCGGGCTTTCCGCCTTCTTCATACAAAACGATTCCTTCGCTCTGCTGCTCATCCTCCGCGTTCACGCGCATCGGAGACGCTGCGCCCAGCAACACCAGACACAGCATCCATGCAAAAATTCTTCTTTTATTTTTCATATCGACATGCCCCTTTCGCCGATCTTTTTTTCATCTTTCCATTGAAAGCCGCATATACTTCCCATAGGGGGAGATATATACCGATTTCTTCCCTTTTTATTCTACCACTCTTCCTTGTTTTTTTTCAACTTACCAATGCACAAAGGAAACGTTTTAGATCTAGTAAAAATGATAATTTTTCCTTTTATCCCATCTCATATATAACGCCGCCAATTCTATACAATTCCCAGCGGAATACTTTCAATTTTTCTCTTGACAAGCCGCTCAATATCCTGTATAATGATCTTGTTGTTAGAGATATCTAACACCTCCCTGAACCAAATTGCGGACGAAGTTTGACGCACTCCTCCGCAGCCTTGCAGGTTTGACGCCCCTGCAAGACACGCCCGCCTGAGCGGTATCAGGCAAGGACCACTCCCCCTGTTTTCTCCCTGTTTCTTAAAAAGAAAGACCCTGCCGGGCATGGACGCTGCCCGACAGGGTTTTTCATATCCTTTTTATGGTTCCACCGTGATTTCCTGCCCGTCCGAAAACAGCGTCATCACGCCGTTTTCCTTCGCCGCATAGACCGTCGCGCCGTATTTCTGCAACCGAATGCGCACGCTGTTGGCGGGGTTTTTGCCTGTGATCAGCGCGACTTTCGGCTTTGCAGCCTCCACCCATTCGGCGCATGTCGCGGCCTCCGTTCCTCCGCGGGAGACGATCAGC
>ERZ772867.2379-NODE-2379-length-18392-cov-4.377379_pt1 | contig 18392 bp, 17 predicted proteins | sample MGYA00511341_ERZ772867 | MGnify/ENA primary metagenome ERZ772867 (study PRJEB29015, sample SAMEA2737707) | human gut metagenome | biome: human gut; feature: human-associated habitat; material: faeces | place: China | collected 2012 ... | reverse complement strand
CAGTCGCGCAGCTTGTAGTTCACCTTTTCCTTGCCCCAGCCCTGCTCCGCGGCGTACTTCTTCATGGCGGGGATGGCTTCCTTCACGGTCATGCCGTTGAGGAAACCGGAGTTCACCATAATGGCCTTGTCATCCTTGGCAACGAATGCCTCCTTGGTCACATCGCCGCCCTTGACCACCTCGATAATGGGCAGGCCGAACTTCTTGGCGAAGTCCCAGTCGCGCTGGTCGTGGCCGGGCACGCCCATGACAATGCCGGTGCCGTAGCCCATGAGGACATAGTCAGACACGAACATCGGCAGCGCATCGTGGGTCACGGGGTTAATGGCCTCAATCCCCTCCAGCCGCACGCCGGTCTTATCCTTGTTCAGCTCGCCCCGCTCAAAGTCGGACTTGCGGGCAGCAGCGGCCTGATAGGCCTCCACATCCGCCCAGTTGGCGATCTTATCCTTCCACTTCTTCAGCAGCGGATGCTCGGGGGAGATGACCATGTAGGTGGTGCCGTACAGGGTGTCGGCGCGGGTGGTGTATACGGTGACATCATCGCCCACATTGGTCTTGAAGGTAACCTCCGTACCGGTGGAGCGGCCAATCCAGTTGCGCTGCTGAATCTTCACCCGCTCGATATAATCCAAATCGTCCAGATCGTCAATCAGACGGTCGGCATACTTGGTGATGCGGAGCATCCACTGGCTCTTTTCCTTGCGGATGACCGGGCTGCCGCAGCGCTCGCACACACCCTCTACCACTTCCTCGTTGGCCAGCACGCACTTGCAACTGGTGCACCAGTTCACGGGCATGGTCGCCTTATAGGCAAGGCCGTGCTTGAACATCTGCATGAAAATCCACTGGGTCCACTTGTAATACTTGGGGTCGGTGGTATCCACGCAGCGATCCCAGTCAAAGCCATAGCCCAGCATTTTCAGCTGCCGGGTAAAATTCTTGATGTTCTGCTGGGTAATAATGGCAGGATGCACATGATTTTTGATGGCGAAGTTCTCCGTGGGCAGGCCGAAGGCATCGAACCCGATGGGGAACAGAACATTATACCCCTCCATGCGTTTTTTCCGGGTGACCACATCAATGGCAGTGAAGGGCCGGGGATGACCCACATGCAGGCCCGCAGCGGAAGGATAGGGGAACTCGATCAGCCCGTAGAACTTTTTACGGGTCTTGTCACCGGTAACGGCGGCATAGGGCTTGGTCTTTTCCCAGTTGTCCTGCCATTTTTTCTCAATGGCCGCAAAATCGTACTTCATATTGTCTCTCCTTTATGGTGCATTTGATCTGATGATAGAGCGCGCATCCGGTCAAAAAAACATCCCTGACCGCACACGGTCAGGGACGCTGTCAGCGTGAAACCACCCTGCTTCAGCGGCAGATCGCCCTGCCGCCCTCAGCGGCTTTTTTCAAAGCCCGTCTCTGTAACGGGAGACACCCGCCCCGCCCTACCGCGCACGGTTCGGGCAGAAAGACTCCGGGGCCAGTACACAGAACGCCTCCGCCGGCTTGCACCATCCGCCGGCTCTCTTTCGGCAGGTCCGTTCTGCTTTCTCCCCATCATTGCCATAAACTGCAATATCGGATTTATATTAGTATTTTTCCCGCTATTTGTCAAGGAATTTATCTGCGAAAATTCCGCAGCGGCCGCAAAGGGACTATTCGGCGCGCATATACGCTTACTCGGCGGCATCCACCACGCCTGTCAGGTCAACAGGCCTGCCGTCACGCCAGAGGCGCTCCAAACCGTAAAATTCACGGGCCTCGGCGTTAAAAACATGAACGGCAATGCAGCCGTAATCCAACAGCACCCATGTGCCGCCCCGGTAGCCCTCCCGGTGCAGCGGCTCCTCACCGGCCTGCTCCGTCAGTTCCTTTTCCACATTGTCCACCAGCGCGTTGATCTGGGTATTGGACGAACCGGTAGCAATGACAAAATAGTCTGCCAGCGTAGTCAGGTCGCCAATCTCCAGCACCTGAATTTCCCTGCCCTTTTTGTCGGACAGCGCCTTGGCTGCCAGCAGCGCCAATTCCTTCGGTGTTTTCATATACTTCTTATCCTCCCATTTCTGTTTGCATATAGGAAAGTGCCTCCAGCGTGTTGTGATGCACGGGATTGCCCATGGATTCCAGCTCCTCCACGCCATCCCGCAGCGCCAGGCACAGGCCGCGGTCCAGATCCTCATGCACCGCCTGCCGCAGCCGCTCCACGCCGGGGAAATTCCGGGTCGGCTCGATGTAATCCGCCAGATAAATCACCTTTTCCAGCAGGGTCATATCCGGCTTTCCGGTGGTGTGGTAATAAATCGCGTTATACACATCGTCCGGCACACCGAACACATCCCGGGCAATGGCCGCACCGGTCTTCGAGTGCAGCAGCTTCAGCGACTTCTGCTCCAGCTCATCCAGCCGGATGCCGTACTGCCCGCACAGGGCAAGCTGCTGCTGCATATCCAGCTTCTTGGTGCAATCGTGCAGCAGCGCCGCTACCCGGGCCTTTTCCACATCCGCCCCGTACTTTTCGGCCAGAAAAACGGCCTCCCGCTCGGTGCCAAGCACATGGGGCATCCGCTTTACCTTTAGATAACTCAGGGCAATGGGACGCAGCTCGTCCGGGGAGAGGTTCTTCAAATCCCGCCGGACGCCGTACAGGCCCGTGCGCTGAATATACCCGTATACAGGCGTGGGCAGAAACTTCTCTCCCCCGCCCTGCCGCAGTGTCTGCCGCAGCCAGCTGGAGCTGACCTCAATCAGATTGGGGTTCACCATGGTGACCACCTTTGCTCCATAGGCCGTTTCCAGATATTCCTTCTGATGGCGAAAGGCAAGGCTTTCATCCTCCTGCTGGCGGCTGAAGGCGGCAATGCCCGCCAGACTCGTAATTACCTCCGACTGCCGCCATGTATGCAGGGACAAAAACATATCCGAGCCCATCAGCAGCCACAGTTCATCCCGGGGATACTGCTCTTTCAACTGGCGCAGCGTGTCGCAGGTATAGCTGACGCCGCCCCGGCGCAATTCCGTGTCCAGCACCCGGGCCGGACAGCGCGCCTCATACAGGGCAAGCTCTGCCATTTCATAGCGTTGCTGTCCGCTGGCGCTGCCGGAAGACAGCTCCTTATGGGGCGGCAGCGCATCCGGCACCAGCAGCACCTGATCCAGCCCCAGCACCCGGGCCGCCGCTTCGGCCGCCGACAAATGGCCCCGGTGAATGGGATCAAAGGTTCCGCCGTAGATTCCGATCTTCATATCACACGCTCTTTTTCCGGTCGCGCACCAGTTCGATCTTCCGTCTGGTCTTGTCGTGCTGCATGCGGTATAGCACAAACTTGCTGCCGATGACCTGCACCACCTCACTGCGGGTGGGAATTTTCAGCTGCTCGGCAGCCTCCCGGGCGGTGAGCATGGAATTTTCCAGCACCCGTCCCTTCACCAGCTCCCGGGCCTCCAGCGCGCTGTTGACCTGTGCAATCAGGTTCTCCCCGATGCCGTCCTTACCTACCTGAATGATAGTGTCCAGCGTGGAGGCCATGCCGCGCAGCTGGGCACGCTGTTTGCTTGTCAGTTCCATATCAGTTCTTCTCCAAATATTCTTTTAATACGCCCGCAAAGGCCCGCAGAGCATTGCCCCGGTGGCTCACGGCGTTCTTTTCCTCCGGCGTCAGCTGAGCAAAGGTCTTGCGCAGTTCCGGCACGAAAAATACCGGGTCATAGCCAAAGCCGCCCTCCCCCTGCGGGGCATAGGCAATGGTGCCGCGGCACTCGCCCTGTGCCGTCAGTTCCGTTCCATCCGGAAGGCAGCAGACAATGCTGGTGTGAAAGTGGGCCGCCCGGGTTGTGGCCCCCCGCAGATTCTGCAGCAGCAGACGATACCGGGCCGTATCGTCGTCCAGCCCGCCATAACGAGCGGAATACACCCCCGGCGCGCCGTTCAGTGCGTCCACACACAGGCCGGAATCGTCCGCAATGGCAGGCAGGCCGCTGGCCTGCATCACGGCCTGTGCCTTGATGCGGGCGTTCTGCTCAAAAGTCTCGCCGTTTTCCTCCGGCTCCAGCGCAAGCCCCAAATCGGACTGCAGCACGATTTCCACGCCCAGTTCCTGCAAAATAGCCTGCATTTCCGCCAGCTTCTTTTTGTTATGGGTAGCCAGTACGAATTTCATGCGGCCTCAGCCTCCTTTTTCTTATCCAGACGCCGGTTACGCAGCGTCAGGCAAATGTCCGTGCTCACCATCAGCAAATCCAGCACATAGATGGCCAGCACCCAGTTCACATGTCCGCTCAGTATCTTGCCCGTAATGCCGCAGATATACCCTGCCAGCACGAACAGCTCAAAGGCCAGACTCTTTCCCCGGGCCGTTCTGGCCCGCAGGGATTTGGCGATGTTCATGGGCCATGAGCAGCCAAAGCACAAAAGCATTCCCGCCTCGAAAATTTCCGCTGTCATCATTTCTCTCTTTCCCGCAGCCCTCTTTTACAGGGCCACGATTTCTCTCTGCTTTTCAATCAGCTGACGGATACCGCTCCGGCACAGTGTCACCAGCGCCTGCTGCTCCTCGATGGTAAAGCTGCGGCCCTCGCCGGTGCCCTGCAATTCGATCAGCTCTCCCCGCTCGTTCATCACGCAGTTCAGGTCCACCTGCGCCCTGCTGTCTTCGCTGTAGGGCAGATCCAGCAGCAGTTCATCGTCCACGATTCCCGCGCTGACGCCGGCCACATAGTGGCGCACCGGGTTTTCCGCCAGCACGCCCTGCTCCACCAGCCGCCGGCAGGCAAGGGCCATCGCCACAAAGCCGCCTGTCACCGAGGCGGTGCGGGTGCCGCCGTCGCCCTGCAGCACATCGCAGTCTACGGTGATGGTGCGTGCGCCCAGCTTTTCCATATCCACCGCAGCCCGGAGGCTGCGTCCAATCAGCCGCTGAATCTCGGCACTGCGTCCGGCCAGCTTCAGTTTGTCAATATCCCGCCGGGAGCGCTGCCGGTTGGCCCGGGGCAGCATGGAATACTCCGCCGTGACCCAGCCGCAGCCCTCTTTCACATGGGGCGGCGTTTTTTCCTCCACCGAGGCGTTGCACAGCACCACCGTGTCGCCGCAGCGGATCAGCACGCTTCCTTCTGCAAATTTTACATAGTCCTGGATCATCTCCACGGGCCGCAGCTGCTGCGGCCCTCTGCCGTCTGCACGGGGCATGGCTGCTTCCTCCTTATCAAAACAGATCGTTCACAAATTCCTGTGCGTCAAAGGGCTTCAGGTCATCAACGCCCTCGCCCAGACCGACAAACTTTACCGGCACGCCCAATTCCCGGGCAATGGCAATCACGATGCCGCCCTTGGCAGTTCCGTCCAGCTTGGTCAGCACAATGCCCGTCAGGCCCGCCGTCTCCTTGAACTGCCGGGCCTGAATCAGGCCGTTCTGGCCGGTGGTGGCGTCCAGCACCAGCAGCGTCTCCCGCCCGGCGTCCGGTGCCTCCCGGTCGATGATTTTGCTCAGCTTTGCCAGCTCATTCATCAGGTTCTGCTTGTTGTGAAGCCGGCCTGCCGTGTCGCACAGCACCACATCCACATCTCTTGCCTTGGCAGCCTGCAGCGCGTCAAACAGCACCGCGCCGGGGTCCGCGCCCTCGTTCTGGCGGACAATGGGCACCTCCGCCCGGTTGGCCCAGATCTCCAGCTGATCGGCAGCAGCGGCCCGGAAGGTGTCCCCGGCGCACAGCAGGACTTTTTTCCCCTCCGTCTTCAGCCGCTTGGCCAGCTTGCCGATGGAGGTGGTCTTTCCCACGCCGTTCACGCCGATGACCAGCACCACCGTGGGCTTTTTCGATGTATCCAGCGCCGTATCGCCAACCTCCAGCTTTTTCAGAAGGATCCTGCGCAGCTCCTCCTTCACCCGCTCCGGGTCCTTGATGTCGTAGCTGAACACGGTGTTGCGCAGGGACTGCACCGCCTCGGTGGCAATGCCCATGCCCACATCGGCCAGAATCAGTGCCTCCTCCAGATTGTCATAAAATTCGTCGTCGATCTTCTCCCAATCGACGCTGCCAAACCAAGCCTGCCGCAGCTTGCTGAAAATGCCCATAGTCTGTCTCCTTTATTTGATCTTCAATTCCCGGCTCAACTCATTCAGATCCGCTGTCAGCACGGTGGAAACGCCCCGCTCCTGCATGGTGATGCCATACAGAACATCCGCCTCCTCCATCGTGCCGCGGCGGTGGGTGATGACAATGAACTGGGTTTTTCCCGCAATGCGCCGCATATACCGGGCATACCGTACCACATTCGCCTCATCCAGCGCTGCCTCAATTTCATCCATCACGCAGAAGGGCGTGGGATGCACCTTTAAAATGGCAAAATACAGAGCAATGGCCACAAATGCCTTCTCCCCGCCGGAAAGCAGCGTCAGAGTCTTCAGCTGCTTGCCGGGCGGCTGGGCCTTGATCTCGATGCCGCAGTTGAGAATGTCGTTCTCATCCTCCAGCTCCAGCGTGGCCCGGCCTCCGCCGAACAGCTCCAGGAAGGTTTCCTGAAAGCTTTCGCACAGGATGGCAAACTGCTGGGCAAAAATATCCGTCATCTGGCAGGTAATCTGGTCAATGATTCCTGCCAGTTCCTCCTTGGCCCGGTCCACATCGTCCCGTTGGCCGGTAAGATAGGTGTAGCGGGTATTCACCCGTTCAAATTCCTCGATAGCGCCTACATTGATGGCGCCCAGATTCCGGATGTCCCGTGTCAATTCGGCAATGCGGCGGGTGGCCTTGGGCACGCTTTCCAGCGGAATGCGCAGGGTCTGGGCATCGCTGTGGCTCAACTCATACCGCTCCCACAGCCTGTCCAGAATCTGCTTTTCCTCCATGGTGTTTGCATTGAGCTTGCTCTCCAGCCGGGATACCTCCCGCTCTGCCGCCAGCAGCCGGTCGTTACACTCCCGGCTGCGGCGGTCCGTCTGGCCCCGGGCCGTTTCCAGCTTCATCTTTTCCTCATTCAGGGCCTGCAGCGTCTGCCGGTGACTTTCGATCCCCCGGCGCAATTCTTCCGCCTGCTCCTGCCGGTGGGCTATCTCCTGCACGGCCTGCTGCTGCTGCTCACGCAGCGTGTTCATCAGGCTCTCCCGGTCTGTATGCTCGCCCAGCAAATCCTCCTTCAGCTGCTCCAGATCGCGAATGCGGCTTTCAATGCTGTCGCCCTCTGCCAGCAGGGCAGCCCTCTCCTCTTTCTTCCGGGCCATATCCCCTGCCAGCTGCTCCTCCTGCTGCCGCAGACGGTCATACTCCGCCTGCACGCCTTCAAGCTGCCGGTGTGTCTGCGCTGCCAGTCTGTCGCATTCTTCCACGGCACGGCGAATTTCCTCCGTCCGTCCGGCATCGCCCCGATGGCGCTCCTGCAGCGCCGTTTGCTGCCTGTGCAGACCTTCTGCCGTCTGCGCAAGGCTCTCCAGCAGCAGTTCAAAGTGATTCTGCCTGCCCTCCAGCGTCAGCACCTGATCGTTGGCAGCACGCTGCTGCTCCCTTGCCACATCCAGTTCGTACTGGGCTTTTTGCAGTTCCCGTTCCGTTTCCTCCGCCCGTTGGACGGCCTCCTGCAGCTTCTGCTCCAGCTTCTGCTGCTGGCCGCGCAGGCTTTCCAGCTCGCCGCTGCGGCTGAGGATCCCCGCGCTGCGGCTGACGCTGCCGCCGGTCATGGAGCCGCCCGCGTTAAGCACCTGCCCGTCCAGCGTGACAATACGGAAGCGGTTGTCGTGGCGGCGCGCCATGCGAATCCCGCTGTCCATATCCTCCACCACCACGGTGCTGCCAAGAAGGTTCTCTATAATATTGCGGTATTTCCCGCCGTATTCCACCAGCTGAGAAGCCACTCCCACAAAGCCGTACTCCTCCTCCAGCCCGCTTTCACGCAGAGTGCGCGGCCGGATGGTGTCCAGCGGCAGGAAGGTGGCGCGCCCGCCGTCCCGCTGCTTGAGCAGGGTAATGGCGGCCTTGCCGCATTGCTGGCTGTCCACCACGATATACTGCATCGCCGCGCCCAGCGCAATCTCGATGGCCACGCTGTACTCCCGCCGGGTATGCAGAATGCTGCCCACAGGGCCGTGCACGCCCTGCAGCGCGCCTTTTTCGGCGGCATGCATAACGATTTTCACAGCCTTGTTGAAGCCCTCGTATTCCTTTTCCATCTCCGCCAGCAGACGGATGCGGTCGTCCATGGTTTTTACCTGTCTGGAAAGCTCCTCCTTTGTCTGGCTGCTCTCTGCAGCACGGCGCTTGCGGCCTTCCATTTTCAGGCTATGTCCCTGAATGATGTTGGATGCGGCCTGTTCCTCCTGCCGGGCAGACTCCAGTGCCTGCCGGTTCCGGGCAGACTCCTGCCGGGCATCCGCTTCCTTTTTCTCATTTTCGGCCAGCTGCTCCGCCAGCTCCCGCTGACGCTGGGCAATCTCGTCGGCCCCCGCCGTCAAAGCGGACAGCTCCGCCCGGTTTCTGGCGCCCTCCGCCGTGTGCTCCGCCTCCCGGCGGCGCAGGTCCTCCTGCTGGTGCAGGCCATCCGCCGTCTGCCGGCCCAGCGCTCCGGCCTGCTGCTGCAAAGCCTCCAGCGCTGTCTCCAATGCCGCGGTCTGCTGTTCTATTTCCTCCATCCTGCCGCGCAGAGCATGAGTCTGCTCCTGCAGCGACTCGGTGCGGCTGCTGCTGTCGGCCATTTCCCGCTCCATCCGTGCGATGGATTGGCCGTGGTGCTCCGCCGTGGCTCTGGCTACCGCCATGGCTGCCTCCTGCTCGCCGATGGTCCCCTCCAGCCGGGAGATTTCTCCCCGGACGTTCTCGGCCGAGCAGTCGCTGTCATGAATTTTTCCGGCGTATTCCTCAGCCTGGCGATACACACCGTCCAGCTCCTGCTGGGCAGCCTGCTGGTCCTGCCGGGCCGTTTCAAAATCTGTTTGCAGCTTCAGTGCCTCGGTTTTCAGCTTCTGCAGGTTTTCCAGCCACACGCTGATTTCCAGCGTGCGCAGCTCATCCCGCAGCACCAGATATTTTTTCGCCGTCTCCGCCTGCTTGCGCAGCGGCTCCACCTGCATTTCAAGCTCAGCGATTTTGTCATTGATCCGCACCAGATTTTCCTCGGTGTGCTGGAGCTTGCGTTCCGTTTCCTCCTTGCGGTGGCGGTATTTGCTGATGCCTGCCGCCTCCTCGAACACCTCTCTGCGCTCGCCGCTTTTCACGGACAAAATCTCGTCAATCTTACCCTGTCCGATGATAGAGTAGCCCTCCCGGCCCATGCCGGTATCCATGAACAATTCGTTGACATCCTTCAGCCGCACCGACTGGCGGTTGATGTAGTATTCCGACTCGCCGCTGCGGTAATACCAGCGGGTTACCGCCACCTCCGCCTCGTCCCGGGTGGGGAAGATATGCTCCGTGTTGTCGATAACCAGCGTCACCTGGGCAAAGCCCATCTGCCGGCGCTTCTCCGTGCCGCCGAAGATCACGTCCTCCATCTTGGCTCCCCGCAGCTGGCGGCTGTTCTGCTCGCCCATCACCCAGCGGATGGCATCGGATATATTGGACTTGCCGGAGCCGTTGGGACCGACGATGGCCGTAATGTCTGAGCCGAAGTTCAGCACCGTCTTGTCCGGGAACGACTTAAACCCCTGAATTTCCAAAGCCTTCAGATACACAGATTTTCCACCCCCTTCCGGCTGTTTTCAAACTGTCAAAATTCCAGCGCTTTTCCGCACTTTTCATTCTATAATTCCCCGCAGCTTTCCGTATGCCCTCTCCGGGCGCGGCCGCCATCATCAGGCAGCCGGGCTTGTCTGACGCATTCCCTGCGCCGCCCGGAAAAGAAACTCATATTCAGTTTAGTATATCACATTATACCTGCCGTTTCAACTCTCTTTCCACCGCAAAACAAGAAGAATTGCAGGCTTTCTGTCCCATTCAGGCGCAAATTCCGGCTTTGCCCCGGAAGCCGCTCCTTCCCGCAAAGACTCTCTTTCCATCCCGCCCCGGATATGCTATATTTTATAGGAGAAAAGAGTAAGGAGGCCCGTTTATGAATCTGGATGCCCTTCGTGCTTATTACCACCGCCACACTCCCGCGCTGCAGGACAGCCGCGGCGACTACGCCGTGCTGGTGCCTCTGCTTCCCGGCCCGGAGGGGCTGAGCCTGCTGTATGAGGTGCGTTCATCCGCCCTGCGTCATCACCGGGGCGAGGTATGCTTTCCCGGTGGGCGCTTGGAACCGGGCGAGACGCCCGCAGCCTGCGCTCTGCGGGAAACATGGGAGGAGCTGTCCCTTCCGCCGGAGTCTGTTGAGGTCTTCGGTCAGGCCGATTTTCTGCACCTGCGTTCAGAGGGGCTGATGTATCCCGTGATCGGTCTTCTGCCGGAGAACGCTCTCTCCCTGCTGCGTCCTAACCCCCAGGAGGTGCAGGAGGTTTTCTGCGTCCCCCTGTCCTATCTCCGCGCCCATCCCCCCGCTTTATACCATTACCCCCTGCAGCCGCAGGTGGGGCCAGACTTTCCCTACCGGCAGGTGCAAACGCCGCCGGACTACCAGTGGGCGCCCGGCTGCATGGAGGTTCCTGTCTACTCCGGTCTTCCCCACCCCCTCTGGGGCCTTACCGCCCGTATCACCGCCCACTTTCTTTCATCACTTTGACGAATCATCCGTATTGTTTTTTTCTATTTCGCCGAATGATTCAATTAGCTGTTGACAGCCCGCTCCTTTAGACTATATAATTACAATCGGAACCGTTCCGAAGCGATTTTTCGGAAAATTTCAACAAATGATTCATGCGGTTCAGGAGGATGAAAGAGATGATTAACACCATTCAAGGCATTCTGGACGCCGCCAAGGGCGGCACCCCCGGTGTCATCGCTGTGGCTGCCGCGCACGACGAGCCGGTTATCGAGGCGGTTGTAGCCGCCCGGAAAGAAAATATCGCCACCCCCATTCTGGTGGGACATGTGGACGAGATCAGCCAGATGCTTAAAAAGCTGGGCGAGGATCCCGCCGGGTACGAAATGGTCGCCGGTGACAGCGATACCGACTGCGCCGCAAAGGCCGTGGCCCTGTGCGCAGAGGGCAAGGCCAATTTCCTGATGAAGGGCATTCTCGGCACTGCCGATCTGATGCGTGCCGTTTTCAATAAGGAGCACGGCCTGCGTACCGGCCACCTGACCACCCACTGCATGTTTTACGAAATCCCCGCCTATGGTAAGATGGTGATTCTCACCGACGGCGGCGTGAACACCTTCCCCGATCTGGATAAGAAGGCCGAAATTCTGGAAAATGCCGCCATGGTGCTGCAGGCTCTTGGATATGAGCATATCAATGCCGCCTGTGTGTGCGGCGCCGAGGTCGTCAACCCCAAGATTCAGTCCACCGTGGACGCAGACGAGCTGAGCAAGATGACCGGCCGCTGGGCCAAGTACAACATGGATGTGTGCGGCCCCGTGGCGCTGGATCTGGCTGTCAGCAAAGAGGCCTGCCATCACAAGCATTACACCGCTCCCGGCGCGGGTGATGCCGATATTCTGCTGGTGCCCAACTACGAGGTGGGCAACGGCATCGGTAAGGCCGCTTCCCTGTTTGGCGGCGCCAAAAATGCCGGTATCATTCTGGGCGCCAAGGTGCCCATCGTTCTGGTTTCCCGCAGCGACAGTGCCGAGTCGAAGCTTGCCTCCATTGCCGCCGGCAGCGTGCTGGCCAGCCGCATGAAGCTGGATTGATTTCTGCCATTTCGGGCGGTTTGCCGCCCTTTTTGGAATAGATGCAGTGATAGAGAATAGAAGGAGGAATTAACAATGTTGAATCAAACTTATCTGGGTCTGGGTACGCAGCCCTCTGTCATCCGCGAGCTGTTCGCTTACGGTCTGGAGCAGGCCAAGAAGGTCGGCGCCGAGAAGGTCTATGACTACTCTCTGGGCAACCCCAGCATTCCCGCTCCCGCCGCCGTAAACAAGGCGATCTGCGACATTCTAAGCGATACCGACTCCATCAAGGTGCACGGCTATTCCATGGCCGCCGGTTTTGACTCTACCCGCGCCGCCATTGCCGACAACCTGAACCGCCGCTTCGGCCTGAACCTGACCGCCGCCAACCTGTTCCTGACCTGCGGCGCCGCCCCCGCTCTGATTTCCACCATCAAGGCCCTGCTGGGCGAGGATGAGGCCGAGATCATGGCTGTGGCCCCCTTCTTCCCCGAGTATCGCCCCTTCACCGAGGCCAACGGCGGCAAGCTGACCGTGGTTCCCGCTGATACCGAGCATTTCCAGATCAACATGGCTGAGCTGGAGCGTCTGCTCAATAAGCACACCGCCGCCATCATCATCAACTCCCCCAACAACCCCTCCGGCGTTGTCTACACCGAGGAGACCCTGAAGAAGCTGGCCGCCCTGCTGGAGAAGAAGTCCGCCGAGTACGGTCATCCCATCTACATCATCGCCGACGAGCCCTACCGTGAGCTGGTGTACGGCGGCGTGAAGGTTCCCTTCATCCCCAATATCTACAAGAACACCATCGTCTGCTATTCTTACTCCAAGTCTCTGTCCCTGCCCGGTGAGCGTATCGGCTATGTCTGCGTGCCCGACTTCGTGGAAAATGGCAAGAGCGTCTATGCCGCCATCGCCGGTGCCGCCCGTGCCATGGGCCATGTCTGCCCCCCCACGCTGATTCAGCTGGCCGTGGAGCGCTGCGCCGATGAGATGCCCGATCTGGCCGCTTATGATGAAAACCGCACCCTGCTCTACAACGAGCTGACCGGGATGGGCTACGAGTGCGCCAAGCCCGATGGCGCTTTCTACCTGTTTGTCAAGGCTCCCAACGGCGATGCCAAGGCGTTCTCCCAGAAGGCCAAGCTGGAGCATAACCTGCTGGTTGTCCCCGGCGACGGCTTTGAGTGCCCCGGCTTCCTGCGCCTGAGCTACTGCGTGTCCAATGACATGATCCGCCGCAGCCTGCCCGCCTTCAAGGCCATGATTGAAAGCTGCAAGTAAGCCGCGATCTTCAAAGTGAATGTCCCGGTGGGCCGGTTTCAAAGCTGGCCCACCGGGACTTGCTGTTTCTCCGGTTTCCGGGCCGCACACAGGGCAGCTGCCCGGCTGTGCCCCCATCCCGGCGGAGCAAGCAGCCTTTTTCCGTGAAAATGCCGCATTTTGTCCCGTTCTTTCTATTTTACTCTTGCGGCAGTCCGGCTTTTCCTGTATAATAAGGGGTATGTTTTATAAAGAAAGAGGTGTCTTCAAGATGAGCAAAATCACGATCCCCCAGGGGTATCATACGCCCCTCTCCGTCTACGAAATGCAGCGGGCCATTGAATTCATCAAGAGTAATTTTCAGGTGAATCTGGGTAATGCCCTGAATCTGCGTCGGGTGTCCGCCCCCCTGTTTGTGGATCAGAATTCGGGTCTTAACGACAACCTCAATGGTGTGGAGCGCCCTGTCTCCTTCGACATTCCCGATGTGGGAACCTCCGCTCAGGTAGTTCACTCTCTGGCCAAGTGGAAGCGTCTCGCCCTGAAGCGCTACCAGTTCAATGTCGGCAAGGGGCTGTTCACCGATATGAATGCCATCCGCCGGGACGAGGAGGTGGACAACACCCACTCTATCTATGTGGACCAGTGGGACTGGGAAAAGGTCATCTCCCGGGAAGACCGGAACGAGTCCTATCTGCGCCAGACCGTCCGCGCCATTGTGGGGGCCGTGTGCGAAACCAACGAGGCCCTGCAGATTGCCTTCCCCAGCCTGCACACTAAATTAGAGCGCGACGTCTTCTTTGTCACCACGCAGGAGTTGGAGGACCGTTGGCCCGACTACACCCCCAAGCAGCGGGAGGATGCCATCTGCCGGGAGCACCACACGGTATTTCTCATGCAGATCGGCGGAAACCTGAAGCGCTCCGGCCAGCCTCACGATGGCCGTGCGCCGGACTACGACGACTGGCAGCTCAACGGCGACATCCTGCTGTGGAACCCGGTGCTGGAGCGGAGCTTCGAGATCTCCTCCATGGGCATTCGAGTGGACGAGGCGGCGCTGGATCGCCAGCTCACCGCCAGCGGCTGCGACGATCGGCGCACTCTCCCATTCCACCGGATGCTGCTGGCGGGGGAGTTGCCTCTGACCATCGGCGGCGGCATCGGTCAGAGCCGCCTGTGCATGATGATGATCGGCACCTGTCATATCGGGGAGGTGCAGGCCAGTCTCTGGGACCCGGAGACGGTGCAGACCTGCGAAAGCGCTGGTATCATGCTGCTGTAAAGTGAAAATACTGCACAGTGATTTTTGGTAAAAAGCGTCCCTGTCCGGCTTTGGACAGGGTCGCTTTCTACGCTTACAGAGTTCAGAACTGGATGACGCCCAAATGCTCCAGCAGAATTTTCAGGCCCATGAGGATCAGGATGGCACCGCCCACCATCTCCGCCTTGTTCTTATACTTCAGGCCAAAGACGTTGCCCACCTTCAGGCCCACGGCGGAGAGAATAAAGGTGATGCAGCCGATGAACAGCACCGCCGCCACGATATTCACCCCCGGCAGTAGGGCGAGGGTGATACCCACCGCCAGTGCATCGATGCTGGTGGCCACCGCCAGCAGCAGCATGACCCTGGGAGCAAAGGAGGCGTCCGTCGTCTCCTCGTCCTTGGAGAAGGCTTCCTTCAGCATATTGCCGCCAATGACGGACAGCAGGATGAAGGCCACCCAGTGATCTACCGAGGTGATATACTGCTCGAAGGTGGAACCCAGCAGATAGCCCAGGGTGGGCATCAGCGCCTGAAAGCCTCCGAACCACGTACCCACGATGAGATAGTGCCGCCTTTGCAGCGTCTGCGTGGACAGGCCCTTGCAGACAGAGACGGCGAAGGCGTCCATAGACAGCCCCACCGCAATGAGAAACAATTCTAACAGTCCTATGATGGTTCCCTCCAAAAAAAGAAAATCAGGCACGGTATGCCTGACCAAAACGCCCAAGCACGACCCCCGCCATACTTGAGTCTCGTTGTTTAAGACAAGCCAGATGGAGTCCCATCAGTCTGTTGACTTGCCACTCGCTGCCGAGCCATCTACTCCCTCAGTATAAGCTTTAGTGTACCATATCCGGCAGAAATGTCAACCTTTTGACGCAAATTCCACCTGTCATGCCGGAAAAAGTTTTTGTTGACAAATCAACATTTGCGTGGTATGATACGTCACACTTGTTGATTTATCAACATTTAAGGAGGAGCCACCATGCAGCAGCGCTTCGAGACCTTTACCGTGCTGATTGCCAAAATCAGCCGCAGCATCCGCCGCATCAAGGCGGAGGAGATGTCCGAATTTCATTTGAAGGGGCCTCACGTCTCGTGTCTTTATTATCTGACGCAGCTGGGGCCGCTGACCGCCGGGCAGCTGTGCGACCGGTGCGAGGAGGATAAGGCCGCCGTGTCCCGGTCGCTGGAATATCTGGAGCAGAACGGCTACGTCACCCGGCCGGACAAGCGATACCGCAGCCCTCTGACACTGACAGAGAAGGGGCAGGAGACGGGCCGGGCCATTGCAGGGAAGATCGACCGGCTGGTGGAGGCCGCCAGCGAGGGCTTGACACCGGAGCAGCGGCAGGTCATGTACGACGCCCTGACCTGCATCAGCGGCCATCTGGAGCGCTTGGCAGCCCCCCGAAAATCACAGAACGGAGAAACAGACTTATGACCAGAATCATCATAGATTCCACCATCGACCTGCCGGAGCAGTACCGCAGGCAGGTACACATCGTACCCCTGACCATCCACTTCGGGACGGAGGAGCTGCTGGACGGCGTGGACATCGACCGCCAGCGCTTTTATGAGCGGCTGGTGGAGTCGGACGTGCTGCCCACCACCAGCCAGCCCTCCCCTGACGCTTTCGCCCAGCTGTTCGATCAGGTGGAGGCTGCCGGGGACAGCGCCGTGGTGCTGACCATCTCCCACAAGCTGTCCGGCACCTATCAGAGCGCCTGTATCGCCGCTGAGGGGCGGGAGCGCATCTTCGTGGTGGACACCATGTCCGCCTCCATCGGCTCCGGTATCCTGGCCCGGTACGCCATTGACAATGCCCATCTGCACGCCGGAGAGCTGGCGGCGTTGCTGGAGCGGCGGCGGCAGGACGTGTGCATCATCGGGCTGGTGGACACGCTGGAGTATCTGAAAAAGGGCGGGCGCATCTCCAAGACCGCTGCCTTTGCCGGGGGACTGTTGAACATCCACCCGGTGCTGACCCTGACAGACGGCGAGGTGACCATCATCGGCAAGGCCCGTGGCTCCCGGCAGGGCAACAATCTGCTGGTGCAGAAGATCCACGAGAGCGGCGGCATCGACTTCTCCATGCCTCTGCTGCTGGGCTATTCCGGGCTCAGCGACGCCCTGCTGCAAAAGTATGTGGCCGACAGCGCCCCTCTGTGGGAAAATGGCACGGAGACGCTGGAGTCCGTGTGCATCGGCAGCGTCATCGGCACCCACGCCGGTCCAGGTGCCGTGGTGGCGGCCTTCTTCCGGCGGGGAGGAAAATAATAGGAAAGCCCCACCCTCCCCATTAGGGAGGGCGGGGCTATGTTTTGGCAGCCGAAACAAAAATCAGGCGGAGAAGCAGCTGCTCCTCCGCCTGATTTTTCTATTCCGCCCCCTCGGTGGCCCGCTGCACCACATGACGGGTGATGCGGGCGGTGAGCCCCCACAGGGGGTAGGGCAGCCCATCATACACCGGTACCTCCACCTGCCCCGGTGTCCACCGGTAGTCCGGCGGCGCCTGCACCCGGGCATAGGGGAATCGCTCTGCTCCCACCGGCAGCAGGGGATACCGGTACACCTCCGGCGGATGGGCCGCCAACCAGTCCAGCGACACCAGAAACGTCTGCCGCACCTCGGCGGGGTTCAGCCGCAGCCGCTCCAGCGCCGCCGGGGCCACCTGTCCCAGCACCGGGTGCATCAGGGCCTCGGAGCGCAGGTGCAGGAAGTCCGCCCGGCCCAGCAGCCGGATGTCTTCCGGGGGGATGCCCAGCTCCTCCCACGTTTCCCGCAGGGCACACTGCTCCGGCGTCTCCCCCGGCTCCATGCGCCCACCGGGGAAGCAGACCTCCCCGCTGTGGTGGTGCAGGGCAGGGGAGCGCACCTCATACAGCAGGCTCAGACCCTCCGCCGTCTCCGCAACCGGCACCAGCACGGCATAGGCGGCGGTGGCCCCCAGCAGGCCCGGCACATGGCCGGAAAAGGCCGCCTGCAATTGTTTCAGCTCTATGGAACATCCCTTCTTTCATGCCGGCATCAATGCTACCTATTATAATAGAGTCTGCCCGGTGCCGTCAACCGCTTTGATGCTGCGGCATATGCTGTATTGGGGCTGCGGCCCCACCGACTATCGAACAGGAGTGGATGTCATGGCAAGCTTTACCAACTTCGCCACCTTGATCTATAACGGCGGCACCTCCAATTCCAACACCGTCACCGGTGAGCTGCTGGAGACGCTGACCCTCACCAAGACGGCGGCCAGCAGCCGCTACACCGCCAGAGACAACGTCACCTACGTGCTGTCGCTGGTGAACGGCGGCACAACGCCCCTGACGGAACTGGCGCTGACGGACGATCTGGGTGGCTACGCCTTCGGCACGGACACCGTGTACCCGCTGACCTACAACGAGGGGACGCTGCGGGTATATGTCAACGGTGTCCTGCAAACGACCCCCACGGTGACGGCAGGGCCTCCCCTGACCGTCACCGGTCTCACCGTCCCCGCCGGAGGCAATGCGCTGCTGGTGTACGAGGCCGCTGTCACCCGCTATGCGCCGCTGGATCAGGAGGCCGCCATCACCAACACGGCCACCGTCACCGGCGGCGGTCTGGCAGCGCCCCTGACGGCGCAGGCGACCTTGGCGGCGGCCCAGCGGGCGGACCTCACCGTCAGCAAGGCCATCTGCCCCGCCACCGTCACGGAGAGCGGACAGCTGACCTATACCTTCGTCCTTCAGAACTTCGGCAATACCGCCGCCACGGCAGGGGACAACGTGATCCTGACGGATACCTTCGACCCGGCCCTCACCGGCCTGACCGTGACGTATAACGGCGATGCGTGGAAGGAAGGAGACAACTACACCTACGATGCTGCCACCGGCACCTTTGCCACCATTGCCGGGCAGATCGCCGTCCCGGCGGCCACCTATACCCAGGAGACGGATGGCACCTATACCGTCACCCCCGGCACCACCACAGTGACCGTCACCGGCACCGTGTAACGCTGCATCGGAAAAAGCAGGGCGCTTGTCCTGCTTTTTCTGCAGTGGCAACCAAAGACAACCCCCGGCTCTGCCGGGGGGAAAAATAGCCTATGGCGAGGGGAAAAGTAGACAAGAAAAAGTCTCCGAGTTAGAGTAAGAAAAAGGTTTGCCGACCAAAACTTACA
>ERZ772867.2349-NODE-2349-length-18591-cov-5.055891_pt1 | contig 18591 bp, 14 predicted proteins | sample MGYA00511341_ERZ772867 | MGnify/ENA primary metagenome ERZ772867 (study PRJEB29015, sample SAMEA2737707) | human gut metagenome | biome: human gut; feature: human-associated habitat; material: faeces | place: China | collected 2012 ... | reverse complement strand
TCCCGGCGTGGAGAAAAGCTATGCCATTCAGGCCGGCCGCGAGGTCCGCGTGATGGTGAAGCCCGAGCAGGTCAGCGAGGACCAGATGGTGATTCTGGCCCGGGAACTGGCAAAGCGCATCGAAAACGAGCTGGAATATCCGGGACAGATCAAGGTACATGTCCTGCGGGAGACCAAGGTCGTGGAGTACGCAAAATAAAAATACGGCAAAAAGCATCGCGTCCCTACAAGGGCGCGATGCTTTTTTGCGAAAATTTTGCAGACTTTAAGTAGAATTAAAGTAGGAGTGGCATACTTCTGAGAAGAACCAAAAGAGGAGTGTGCTATGCGAAAAAAGAAGTGGCCGGTGCTGCTGGCCGGGGCACTGCTGGTGGGATTGCTGCTGGCCGCAGCTGTGTTGGCACCGTGGAAAGAGGGTGGCACGGAAGAAGGCGTGCCGGTGGTGGCGGAAGCAGAGCCGAAAGCAGATGCGCCGGAACCGGCGGAAGCGCCGCTTACCGGCGGCGGAACACTGAAGCCCGGCGACTGGACGCTGGCTGCGGCGCAGCGGGAGACGCTGCTGGCATATATGGATGCGTATTACACGGCCATTGGCAGCTTTTCTGCGGAGGATGGAGCGGGCTTGTTTACCGATGATGGGGTTCAGCAGTATGAAGCGGCTGTCTGGCGCAGCATTATCGTGGTGCGGCAAAGCGCAGTGGAGGATCTGAGGCTGTCTTCCTACAGCTATGTGCTGCAGGTGCAGGAGGTTACGGACTATGACGGGCTGGTGGAGATAAGGCTGACGGAAAACAATACGCAGCAATTCCGGGGGCTTTCAGTGCTGTCGGAGCAGTTCGGCGTGGAGCACACCTTCTGGCTGGCAAGAATGGGGGAACGCTGGCTGGTGGCGGAGCATGAGGCAGACAGCGGAGGGTTTTACGATTTTATTTATGATGAGCAGACGGGGCTGGATGCCCGCCTGCCCCAAATGCTGGCCAACGCGGCGCTGCGGCAGACAGAATTGGGCAAGGCCGGACAGGAGCAGACGGCAGATCATGCCTATGACCGGCAGGCTGCACTTGCATATATGCTGCGTTGGATCGGCCAGAGAAACAGCCAATGGGGAGATTACAGCGACAGCGGCGGAAACTGCATGAACTTTGCCTCGCAGGTGCTGACGGCGGGGGGAATCCCAATGGAGCCGGACTGGTATTGGGAGGACGGAGACTACACCATGCCGTGGGTGAATGTGGGGAGCTTTACCGACTGGGTGGAAGGCGGGCCGGAGACGCTGGTTTGCAGCGGGGACGAGCCATATTATTCCGGACAGGTTGGCGATCTGCTGCTGGTGGGAGCAGAAAATGCCCGGGATCATGCCACAGAGATTTCGGGGCTGGTGCAGGATGAGCAGGGGCGGACGGTGGACTATCTGGTGTGCTGCAATACCGCTGATTTAAAGAATTTTCCGGCAGGGGCATACTATTACACCCAACAACGCCTGTTCCGGATTTATGGCTGGAACGAATGAAGCAAAGAAACAAGCACTCTCCTGAAAAGCGCGGCTTTCACCGCGGCCTTCGGGAGAGTGCTTGTTCTGCGCCTTTCAACAATGCTCAGCAGTACCCCGCGGCAAGACCGAACAGCAGCAGAAGGGAGGTCAGAACCAGATTGCACAGCTGGAATTTGCAGCTCCATCTGGCCCACTGGCCATAGCTGACATCTGCAAGGCCCAACCCGATGAGCAGCACCGGGTTGGTGGGATAAAACACATTGGAAAAACCGTCGCCAAAGGCGTAGGCCATTACGCACAGCTGGGCAGGAATGTTGAAGACCTGCGCAATGGGGACGATGAGAGGAATGAGCAGAAATGCCTTGGCAGAGCCGGAGGCAATGAAGAAATTCATCACCAGCACCAACAGATAGATGAACAGAATGACCACCCACTTTGGAAGCGTAGCGGCCGTCAGCACGGCAGCGTGAAGGATGGCGTCCAGAATGTGGGCCTGCTCCAGCGTATATTTGATGGAGGAGGCCATCAGGATCATCAGCACGCCGGCAGGATACTGAGCAGCCCATCCGCAAAGGTGCGGCCCAGACGGCCCACCGTCATGCCGGAGACCAGCGAGGCCGTGATACCGGCAGCCAGAAACATGAAGGCCACAATAATCATGGTGTAGTCCTGAATGGCGGTGATGAGGCTGGAACTGAGCACCAGCAGAATCCCGATGCCAAGAATGGAGGCAAAACAGGCCAGAGCATGATCCATCCGGCGGCTTCTGACAAAGCTCTCCGATGCGGTAATGGTGGGGTGCTCTACTTTTTTGCTGTGGGTGCGGATGAACAGCAGCAGCAGGCCGTAAATCAGCGCAAAGGCTACGGCCCGCAGCCAAAGCCCCGAAAACATGGGAAGCCCAGCCAGCCCCTGTGCCACACCTACGGTGAAGGGGTTGCAGATGCCGGCGGCGAAGCCGCAGCCCGCGGCCAGCAGACTCATGGCAATGCCAGTGACGGAGTCCCACCCCAGACTGACCGCCAGTGCCACCACGATGGGTACCAGCGGCACACATTCTTCAAAGGAGCCGATGAACGATCCCATAGCCATGAAAAACAGTACGATCACAGCCTGAAGCCGGTAACGCGCCGCGCCGAAGCGCTGGGTAATCCGCCCCAGCATGTACTGCATCAGTCCGCACTTATCCAGACTGTTGAACACGCCGCCGATAACCAGCAGAAAGGCGATCACCGCCAGCAGCGTGCCGCTGCCGGACACGGTGAGAACCAGTACCGGCGAGAGAAGCCACTTCCAGAAGGGCAATCCGCCTGCTACATAGGAAAAACCAGCGGCAGTATCAATGATGGAGTTACCGTCTGCGTCCACGGTGCGGGCGTATTCGCCGCCGGGGATAAGAAAGGTAAGTATATAGGTCAGAACCATCAGCCCAAAAATCACGCCAATGGCGGTGAGGAAGGATTTGACGCTGATGTTCAGCCCCTTTTTCTCCTGTGTTTCTGCCATAAATCAGGCCCTCCGAATGATGAATTGATAAAAATCTACCGCACCGGGCAGCGTATCTATGTTGATGTTTTCGTCCACGCCGTGGATGCTGGCCAGCTGCTGCTGGTCAATGCGGAAGGGAGCGAAACGGATGCAGCAATCGCTGACCCGGCTGAAATAGCGGCTGTCGCTGGCCCCGGTCATGATATAGGGGGCGGGGATAACGCCGGGGAACACCTGCCCCACGGCCTCCTCCACCAGCCGGAAGCCCGGACTTCTGTAATCCGTTATGTGTGAGGGGGTGCCGCCGTCCAGCACCTGTGTTTCAATGTCATATTTTTTGGCCAGCGCCTGAATTCTGGCGATGCTGTCCTCCCGCCCCTGATGGTGGGAATAGCGCATGTTGCCGATGATCCACGCCTCCTGCGGCAGCACATTCCGCCCCTGAGAGCCCTGCGCCATGGTGAAGGCCAGGGTGGTTTTCAGCATAGCCCCTGCCGTGGTCGACAGCCTGGGAATGGCGGCGCATAACGGCCCGCGGAATTTCCCGGCGTTTGCCATCAGCTTCCCGGTGGGACCGGAAACGGTGGGAGCCATGCGGCGCAGCATTTCCTCCACCACAGGGGAAAGCTCCGCCTTAAAACAGCTGCCGCTTTCGGCAGCAGCCATAAATTTGCCAAGCCGCACCAGCGGGGTGTTCTTTCCGGGAGTGGAGGCATGTCCGCCGGAGGAGCGGGCCACAAATTTCAGGTCTGCGCAGCCTTTTTCGCCTACGCCAATCATGGCGAAGGTGCCGCCTCCGCCGCTGCCCAGAGGGTCCGCCATAATCATGCCGCCCTCGTCCAGCGTCATCCTGAACCGAACGCCCCGCTTCTGTAGTTCCTGAGAGATGCGGTCGGCGCCGGCGCCGTCAGTTTCCTCGGTGCAGGCGGATTCAAACCATATATCACACCGGGGCACAAAGCCCTCTGCTGCCAGCTCCTCTGCTGCCTGCAGCATGGCCCAGAGGCTGCCTTTGGTATCCAGCGTGCCCCGCCCCCACAGACGGCCGCCGTCCATCTCCCCGGCAAAGGGCGGGTGGCTCCAGGGGCCGCTGGCCTCCACCACATCGTGGTGGCTCATCAGCAGGATGGGCATCTCCCGGGTTTGACCGGGCCAGCGCAGCAGCAGGCTGCCATCAAATTCTTCTAACTGAGCGGCTGCAAAAAGATGGGGAAAGGTTTCCTGTAAAAGCCGGTGAAAACGGTCAAACTTTTCGCCGCCTGTCTGGCCGATCACCGACACGGTTTCACAGCGGATCAGTTCTGCCAGTGTCCGGGCATAGCGTTCTGCTCGTGTATCTTCCATCGTAGATGCTCCTCAACTATTTCGTTCAGACTTTTGCAGCAGACGGGCTGCACAGCGGGCGGCCTGCGCCGCGTCCTCAGTGTAGGCGTCGGCGCCGATTTCGTCGCAGAAGGACTGGGAGATGGGGGCACCGCCTACCATAATCTTCACCTTTTCCCGGATGTGGGCCTGATTGGCCAGCTCCACCACCCGGCGCATTTCATCCATGGTGGTCGTCAGCAGAGCGGAGCAGGCAATGATGTCGCAATGCTGCGCCTGAGCCGTGCACACCATATCCTCCGGCGATACATCCACCCCCAGATCAATGACCTCCAGTCCGCTGCCTTCCATCATGATTTTTACCAGATTCTTGCCGATGTCGTGCATGTCGCCCCGGACGGTGCCAAGGCAGACCCGCCCCAGCTTTTCACCGCTGCCGGACTGCATCAGCGGTTTCAGCCGCTCCATGGCGGCAGTCATGCATCGGGCAGCCAGAAGCATTTCCGGCACAAAGGCCCGCTTGGCGGAAAAATCCTCGCCCAGCCGGTTCATGCCGTCCACCAACCCGCCGGAAAGAATTTCTTCGGCGGGAATGCCTTCGGCAAGGGCCTGCTCGGTCAGCTGCAGCACCCGCTTGGTCTGCCCCCGGCGCAGCGCCTGAGACAGCCGGGGCAGCAGTGCCGTTTCCTCGGCGGCGGAAGTGTCCGGGGCGGCGGTAATCTCTGCGGCCCGGACTCTGTGTACCGGATGGGACAGGTACAGCCGGGGCAGATGCACCTGCCCGTTATAGGCCCGGATGGTTTCGTCAATGACCGGATCAACCTGCGGGAACACGGCGCCCGGCATACCGTAGGTGATGCTGGGAATGAAATGCCCGCCGGGGCAGCACTGGTGCAGCACTTCATCCACGCCGGCACGGATTTCTTCGGCCTCGGCGTCTTCCCGGTCCAGCGCGGCGCCTACGCCGCCCATGAGCACCATGCGGCCCTGAAGCTGCCGCTGCAGGGCGGGAATGTCGTTTTCCGGCAGAACCCCCTGCCACACCTGAATGCCAATTTCGGCCATATCCTCCACAATGGGCACCAGATAGGAGTCCGCATGGTGCACGGCAATCACGCCCCGGGAGCGGATATAGCCGTAAAACCGGCGGTAGGGCTCCTTGAAAAACTCCCGCCACAGCTCGGGCTGCATGAACAGGGAGTCCTTGGTGCCCCAGTCGTCGTGGGTGAACAGCAGCTCCGGCTGCAGACCGTCGATGAGAAGCTTTGCAAAGGTCAGGCGGTAGTCGGTGATGTAGTCGATCAGCTGGTGCATCTCCTCCGGATGCTCATACAGAGCAGTGAGCGTGTCTTCAAAGCCCATGAGATAGTGGCACTGCTCAAAAATGCCGGCACCCATAAAGCCGGAGACGATACGCTCGTTGCCGGCCTTTTCCCGGGCGCGGGCACGGCACTGCTCCCAGCCCTCCCGGCAGTTGGCCAGCAGGTCGGGCGCATGAACATACTCCTGCCAGCGCGTTACATCGGGACAGACCTTGTTATCCTCCGTAATGTGGGGCATGGCGCCCGGCGCATCGGCGGGAAACAGGAAGATGGTGCCCCAGCGATCCTTGCTGGTACGCCCCCGGGTGCGCCCGGCGCGCAGATAGGCGTTCACCGGGTCGTCCAGCACCATTTGCAGAGCCTCGTACTGCACCAGCTGGCGGCTGGGGTGGCCGTCCGGCTTCAAAAGCTCCAGAAAAATTTCTCTCGGTGTGGCCATGGTCATGGCCTCCTTTCCTTCGGCTCCTCCCGCGCCAGCAGTACGCAGGAGGTAAAAGTCACGGTGTTTTCACCGTAATAGTAGGGTAAATGAGCGGCCCGGCACACATCTGCCACCAGCAGGCCGTAAGCCTCCATAGACGGCAGCATCCGCTGGGGAAAGCGGCACGGAGCCTTTGGATATGTGCAGCGGATACACAACCGGCAGCCTCCGGCACTCAGCGGCAGGCAGTCGGGGAAAAGCTGCCTTGCCCGGCGCGCCAGAGAGGAGAACCGCTCCTTGTGCCGCTGCTCTGCCAGCCGGATGGCCTCCAGATCGAAGGCGTCCTGTCCCCGGGCGGTGGTCTGAACCAGTATACCGCGGTCGCAGCGGGCCAAGCGGCCAGCAAGCGTTTCAAAGCTGCCGCAGCCCGGAGGACAACTCCACCGGCTGGCGTAGCAGCCGCAGCGGTTTTCCCGGCACATCTGACGCACGGCGGGAAGGGGCGTGAGAGTGGCTGCGAGGGGCGCTGCGGCGGTAAAGCCCAGCGTGTGGGCCAGCTGCAGAAGTTCTTCCAACGCAAACGCCTCCTTTGCCTTGACATCCCGGCCAAATTCTGTATGATAGTGTACATATACAATATGCAGATAAAACACTGATTCTAAAGAATTATAGGAAACCGTTATGGATATGTCAAGCATTTTTGTCCGTCAGGGACAGCACTGCCGGGGAATAGTGCCCTTGTCCGGGGAAACCCTGCTGGATGTGCTGCGCCGGGGCGGCTATTTTCTGGATGCTCCCTGCGGCGGACAGGGCCGGTGTGGCAAGTGCCGGGTGCAGATAGACGGCCCGGCGGGGGAAAAGGAGGTTCTGGCCTGCCGCACGCCTGCTTCCGCCGTCCGCTCCGTTATCCTACCTGAGGAAGCGCGGGAGGAGAGTGCCCATTCATCTGTGGCCGCGGCGCCCGGCCAGCGCATTGGCGCGGCAGTGGACTTGGGAACTACCACGGTGGAGGCTGCGCTGCTGTCCCTGCCGGAGGGGCGTGTGCTGGCTCGATGCCAGCGGCGCAGTGCGCTGGCCCCCTACGGCGGCGATGTCCTCAGCCGCATTGCCTACATCGACCGCCGGCCTCCGGCGCTGGCGCTGCTGAGCCGGCTTTCCCGCCGTCAGGTGCAGGATATGCTGGAGTCGCTTTTAAGCCAATGTGCCCTTCAGTGGCCGCAGGTGGAGACTGTTTCCCTTGCCGGAAACACAGTGATGCAGCATATTTTCCGGGGGCTCAGTCCCTCGTCTATTGGCCGCGCTCCGTTCGTGCCCCTCTCCCTGTTTACGGAGGAAGAAGGCGACCGGCTGGCGGGACGACCGCTGCTCTACGCTCCTTGTGTGGCGGGCTATGTGGGCGGCGACATCACCGCCGGACTGGCAGCCAGCGGTCTGGCTGACCGCCCAGGCCAACATCTGTTTCTGGATGTGGGGACCAATGGCGAAATGGCGCTGGGCGGAAGAGATGGCTTTTTGTGCTGCGCCGTGGCCTGCGGGCCCGCCTTTGAAGGGGCGGGCATTACCTGCGGCATGACCTACGGCCCGGGGGCCGTGTGCCATGCCCGGGCGGAAGGCGGACGCCTGCTCATTGAAACTGCCCCGCCTGGTCCTGCCCGGGGCATCTGCGGCGCAGGCCTGCTGGAGCTGACGGCAGCGCTGCTTGCTCTTGAGGTTGTTGATGCGGCGGGCCGTCTGCTGCCGCCGGAGGAGGCCCCTGCGGTGCCGGGGCTTCGGTTGGAGCGGGACGCGGACGGCAACGGGGTTGTTTACCTGACGGAGGATAGGAGCGTTTATCTTACCGCTGCGGATGTGCGGCAGGTGCAGCTTGCCAAGGGGGCCGTGGCCGCCGGGGTGCAGGTGCTTTTGCTGCGGGCAGGACTTCGGGCGGAGGAGGTGGACTCGCTGACGCTGGCGGGTCAGCTGGGGGCCCATCTCAGCCTGCCTGCCGCTGCGGCGCTGGGAATGTTGCCGCGGTGCCTGACAGAGCGCGGACAGTCGGTGGGGAATGCCGCCCTTCGCGGCGCCGCCCTGTTTTTAACGGACTTGTCCGCCCGGAACCGGGCGGAAGCCATCCGGCGCAGCTGCCGGTATATCGAGCTATCCGGCGACGGAGATTTCAGCCGCCTGTTTCCGGAACAGCTGTTGTTTTCACAAGAGCCCCTGCTGTAAAAGGGGAGAAGGAGGAGCTACATATGGAACTGAAATTTCCCCTGCTGCTGGATGGAGCCACCGGCACCCAGCTGCAAAAGAGAGGCTTTGGCCCGGGGCAGTGCGCCGAGGCGTGGGTGCTGGAGCATCCGGAGGCTATCGCAGAGGTGCAGAGCCGCTACGCGGCCCTTGGCTCGCAGGTGGTGTATGCCCCCACATTCGGGGCGAATCGTGTGAATCTGGAGGAACACGGTATTTTCGGCAAGGTGGAGGAGTATAACCGCCGCCTTGTGTCCATCAGCCGTCAGGCGGTGGAGGGCCGGGCTCTGGTGGCGGGAGATCTGTCCCCTACCGGTAAATTTCTCTATCCGCTGGGGGATATGACTTTTGGCGAATTGGTGGAGGTCTATACCCAGCAGGCCGCCGCACTGGAAGCGGGCGGCGTGGACCTGTTTGTCATCGAAACCATGATGACCCTGTCCGATGCCCGGGCGGCCCTGCTGGCTGTGAAAAAAGTGAGCCGCAAGCCTGTGCTGGTGACCTTTACCTGCGATGAGCGGGGCAAGACGGTGTCCGGCGTGGATGCGGCAGCGGCATTGGTGGTGATGCAGGCCATGGGGGCGGATGCCTTTGGTCTGAACTGCTCCGCCGGGCCCCGGGAGATGCTGACAAACCTGCGCCGTCTGCGCCCGTGGGCACAGGTGCCGCTGATTGCCAAGCCCAACGCGGGCCTGCCGGAAATGGTGGATGGCCGGGCGGTGTACAATTGCCCGCCGGAGGAATTTGTCTCGGTGCTGCCGCAGATGGCAGCATGCGGCGTGTGCATTTTCGGCGGCTGCTGCGGCACGGAGGAAGGCCATGTGGAGGCTCTTGCCGGCGCTTTGAAGCAGTTTGCGCTTACTCCGCCTCAACCGGAGCATGAGGGAATGCTGGTGTGTGCCTCGGAAAAGGCGGCGTTTGCCCTGCCGCCCGATACAGCGGTTGGCCCGGCATTGGCCTGCACGGCAGAATTGGAGGAGCGCCTGTCTGACGGCGCGCCGGAAACGCCGGTCAACCTGCGAATTGAAACCGAGGAGGACTTGCAGTGGCTGGCGGATTGCCAGTATCTGCTGACAGGTCCCACCTGCTTCACCTGCCGGGACGGAGCTGTGCTGGAGCAGGCGCTGCTGCTTTATCAGGGCCGCGCTTTGTACGAAGGGCCTCTGCCTGCGTCGGTTCTGGAACCGCTGGCCCAAAAATACGGCCTGATCTATTAAGAATCAATAACAAAAGGGAACCCGCCGACTCGGTCGGCGGGTTCCCTTTTTATAGCCTTGTTGGGCATTTTGCAGATTTATCGTCCTTCCGGCATCATCAGTCCATCACATCCAGCCCGCGTGCCAGAATGGTGATGAAGTCCTGCACATTGGTGACAATGGTGGTGGCTGAAAGACTGCCCCGGTCCAGCAGCTTGTTCACCACGAACTCCGCTGCATCCACGCAGTACAGATATACAGGCCGCACCGTGCCATCCTCCATTACGCGGAAGGAGGGGGTCATGTTGCCGGTGGCGATGGTGTGCAGCATGGTGGCAAGGCAGATGACCGTGGTGGCTTTTTTCACCAGACCGCGCATGGCGTTCTGCCCCTGATAGGCGTCGCCGATGACCTCCGGCAGCGGGCCGTCGTCCCGGATGGACCCGGTCAGCACAAAGGGAACATCCTTTTTCACGGCGCTGTAAATAATGCCGTCAGAAATGTCGTGGTTCTGAATAAACTGGGGGATAGAGCCGCTGCGGCGCACCTCGTTCAGCACATCCAGATGGTGATAGTGCCCGCCGGGCTGAGAATGCTGGGTGTAAATATCCTGTCCCAGCGCCGTGTGCAGCAGGGCCGCCTCCAGATCGTGGGTGGCCAGTGCGTTGCCCGCCAGAATGCCGTGGACATAACCGTTTTCAACCAGCCCCTGCATGGCCCGCCGCGCGTCATAGTCAAAGGCGAAGGCCGGACCCAGTACCCAGACGATGTTGCCGTGTTCCTTTTCGTGGCGCAGCAGCTGTATCAGCCGGTCGTAATCCCGTGCATAGGAGGTTTCCCGGCTGCGGCCCTGACGGAAAGCAAACTTGTCCCCGGTCTGCCCGGCGTCCGATTCAAAGCCGTGGCAGTGCAGGTAAATACCGTCCTCGCAGTTTTCTGTGCGGCCCAGCGCCACCAGATCGCCCTGATGCAGATTTCGCAGCTCCACCACATCCAGCCGCCCGTCCAGCCGCAGGACGGTGCAGCAATCCATGCGGCTTTCCTCCGCCAGATGCCAGCTATCACCGATTTTGAAATATTCCGGGTACATAGAGGTGCTGTGATACCCCTCCGGCGCCACCCCGTCCCGGCTGACGGCCTCCCAGCGTACCTGAGGCGCCTGTACGAACTCCGGGGCCGTCAGATCCGGCCCGTGATAACGCGGCAATTCAAACATTGCGTGACCTTCCTTTCCTCCCGCCCTCTCCCGGCGGCTTGCTATATCCAGTATATCATACCGCGCCTCCGCGCGCAACCTGCACATTTTGCGCCGAAGCACCAGTTTACGAGAAAATACGATTTGATTCGCAACACGAAACAAAAAATACAGGTGATAATAAAATTATATGCTGTGTAATAAAAACTTATCAAAAATTGCATATAAAATCGGAAGATAAATGCGTACAGTTTTACAATTTAAAGTGCAATCCGGTATATTACCCAAATAATTGTTATTTTTTTAGCACAATGGCAGGTTGACAGGCTTGTAACGATGTTCTATAATTTGTCGTAGCTGGTAAGACCAGCTTGAACCTTTATGAAATGGAGGAGCCAGATATATGTACACATTGGGAATTGACATCGGCAGTACCACCTCCAAGTGCGCCGTTCTGAAAGACGGCGCAGCCCTTACGGCCATCAGTCTTTCTCCTGGCGGCCTGGGAACCGATGGCCCCCGGGAGGCGTTAGAAAAGCTGTGGCGTTCCAGCGGCCTGACGCGGGCGGATATGTCCCGGGCAATTGTAACCGGATACGGCCGCAACCGTTTCGAGGGCGCCGATGGCGAGGTCAGCGAGCTGACCTGCCACGCACTGGGCGGGCGGTTCGTGTTTCCCGATCTGCGCACCGTCATCGACATCGGCGGACAGGATGCCAAGGTAATCTCCCTGACTCCGGATGGCCGCATGAGCAACTTCGTGATGAACGATAAATGCGCCGCAGGCACCGGCCGCTTTCTGGAGGTGATGGCCTCCATCCTGCGGCTGGATATTGACAAGCTGGGCGCCGTTGCCGCCGGCAGTACCCGGCCCGCTCCTATTTCCAGCACCTGCACCGTGTTTGCCGAGTCCGAGGTAATCAGCCAGCTGGCAAACGGCGTAAAGCAGGCGGATCTTGTGGCAGGCATCTGCCAGAGTGTGGCCACCCGTGTGGCGGCACTGGCCCGCCGGGCCGGTGTGGAGGAACGGGTGTGTATGTCCGGCGGCGGGGCCAGAAATGAGGCGGTGCGCCATTATATGGCGCAGGCACTGGGAATGGAAATTTCCTATGACCCGCTGGCTCAGTATTTTGGCGCTTTGGGCGCTGCAATTTATGCCTGGAAGCAGTGCAAGGGATGATCTTTCTTTTGAGGATGGAAAGGTGAAACAATGCCGCTGCTCCTGTTGAGGATAGAAAGGAAAAGCATTTCCCCGTTTTCGCGCACTTTTGAGGACAGAAAGGAAAAGCAAACATTGGCAACCAGAGAGGTAAAGTAGAAGGAGGCAATTATATGGCAGAAACTGTAAAAAAAGCCCCTCGTCCGGTGGACCCCAATTCCGCCAAGTACAAGCTGGGCAAAATCGCGGCCGACGCCTATACCGACGCCGTTGAGGCGAAGAAAAAGGGCATCCCCGTTGCGTGGATTTCCAGCAACTTCCCGGTAGAGATCCCGGAGACGCTGGGCATTGCCACCGTGTATCCGGAAAATCAGGCCGCCGGTATTGCGGCCCGCGGCGCAGGCGAGCGCATGTGCAATGTGGCGGAGGCGGATGGCTATTCCAACGACATCTGCGCCTATGCCCGCATCTCCATGGCCTACGCCAAGCTGAAGTCCTGTCCCGAGCAGGATGTGGCCATGCCGGATGTGGTGATGTGCTGCAGCAATATCTGCTCCTGCATGATTAAATGGTACGAAAATCTGGCGCAGGAACTGAATGTTCCCATGATTATGCTGGATATTCCCTTCAACCCCGACTACGATGTGCCGGATTCCTTCGTGGAATATGTGTCCGCCCAGTTCTGGGACGCCGTGCATCAGCTGGAAACCCTGTTCGGCCTGAAGTGGAGCGACGAGAAGTTCAAGGAGGTTACCGGCTTCAGCTGCCGCGCCAGCCGCGCATGGCTGGCGGCTACGGGCTGCGCCAGATATGTTCCCTCTCCCTTCAACGGCTTCGACCTGCTCAACCACATGGCTGTCATGGTTACGGCCCGCGGCAAGGAGTGCTCCGGCGAGGCCATGGAAACCCTGCTGAAGGAGTATGAGGAGAATCACAAGAATGGCACCTCTACCTTCCGCACGGAGGAGAAATACCGGATTCTGTTCGAAGGCATTGCCTGCTGGCCTTATCTGCGTGCCACCAGCACGGGCCTCAAATCCCGGGGCATCAACATGGTCACGACCATCTATGCCGACGCCTTCGGCTTTGATTATGACTCCTTTGACGGCATGATCCGGGCATATTGCTCCGTTCCCAATGCCATCAATCTGGAAAAATCACGAGACAAGCGCATCAAGCTCTGCAAGGACAACTCCGTGGAGGGCATGCTCATCCACACCAACCGGTCCTGCAAGCTGTGGAGCGGCTTCATGTACGAGATGGGCCGCCAGGTGGGCGCTGCCTGCAACATTCCGGTGGCCAGCTTCGACGGCGATCAGGCCGATCCCCGGAACTTCTCCGAGGCGCAGTATGACACCCGTGTGCAGGGCCTGATGGAGATTATGGAAGAAAACAAAGCGGCGAAAGGAGCGAAGTAAATATGACTGTCAATGAATTGTTTGCCAAGCTGCACGAGGCTGCCGCCGATCCCAGAGGCCAGATGGACCGCTATCTTGCTCAGGGCAGGAAGGTGGTGCTGTGCGCCCCGGTCTACACCCCGGAGGAACTGATTCATTCTATGGGCTTCGTTCCCATGGGCGCCTGGGGCGGCGATATGGAACTGCGCCGGGCTAAGGAGTATTTCCCTGCTTTCCTGTGCTCCATCGTCCAGTCCATTCTGGAACTGGGCATGGACGGCGCGTATGAAGGCGCCAGCGCCATTGTCATCCCCTCTCTGTGTGATACCCTGAAAACGCTGGGAGAAAACTGGAAGTATGCCGTTCCCTCCATCCGGTTTATCCCCATGACCTATCCCCAGAACCGCAAGCCCGAGTACGGCGTGAAATTTACCCGCGCAGGCTATGAGCGTGTGATCCGCGACCTGACGGAGTTGGGCGGCAGCTTTGATAACGACAGCCTTGCAGCCTCCGGCGCAGTGTATAACCGCCATAACGCAGCCATGCGCCGTCTGGACGAGGTGCTGGCCAAGCATCCCGAGGTCACCGCACAGCAGCGCAGCGATGCCTTCAAGTCCGCGTTCTTCATGCTCAAGGAGGAGCATACAGCCCTCATCGAGGAGCTGGTGGCCGCTCTGGAGCAGCAGGCTCCTGCTGCCGGGAAGACGCCGATTGTTATCTCCGGCATTCTGGCCGATGCACCGGGCTTCAATGAGATTCTGGACGACCTGAATATGCATATCGTGGCTGACGATCTGGCTGCCCAGTCCCGCCAGTATCGCACCGATGTGCCCGGCGGCTCCGACGCGCTGACGGCGCTGGCCCGGAAGTTTGCCAACATGGATAACTGTTCGGTGCTGTACAATCAGGATAAGCCCCGCATCCAGTGGATCGTGGACACGGTCAAGGCCCGGGGCGCCAAGGGCGTTCTGGTGGTCATGACCAAGTTCTGTGACCCCGAGGAGTTCGACTATGCCCTGATCCGCAAGGCCTGCCGGAATGCGGGCATCCCCGTCACAATGGTAGAGGTGGACCGGCAGATTGTCCACTTCGAGCAGGCCCGCACCAACATCGAAACCTTCCGCGACATGCTGAATCTTTAATACAGGAGGAACAACCATGAACGAGATCAAACGCCCATTGGAGGGCATCAAGGTAGTGGAGCTGGCCACCTTTATTGCCGCCCCCTGCTGCGCCCGCTATCTGGCTGATCTGGGCGCCGAGGTGATTAAGGTCGAGGCTCCCGCAGGCGACCCGCTGCGGTACACCGCAGTCAACGAAGGCCGTCCGCAGGATCAGAAGGAGAATACCTCTTACGATCTGGAAAACGCCAACAAGACCTGCGTGGTTCTCAACACCAAGAGCGCCGGCGGCCGCGAGGCGCTGGAAAAGCTTATTGCCGGTGCCGACATTTTCATCACCAACTGGCGTCAGAACCCCCTGAAAAAGGCGGGGCTGGACTATGAGACGCTGCATGCGAAGTATCCCAAGCTGGTATACGGCTTCGTCTCCGGCTACGGTGAAAAGGGTCCTGACAAGGATCTGCCGGGCTTTGACTTCACCGCCTTCTTTGCCCGCGGCGGCGTGCTGGGTACCCTGTTTGACAAGGACTCTCTGCCCATGCTGACCATTGCGGGCTTCGGCGACCATCAGGTGGGCATGTATCTGGCCAGCGGCGTGCTGGCGGCGTTGTACCGCGCCCGTGAAACCGGCATCGGCGACCGCGTGGTGGTGTCCCTGTTCCACAGCGCCATCTGGGATGTGTCCCTGCTGCTGCAATCCAGCCAGTACGGCGACCCCACCACCCAGTATCCTCTGTCCCGCCGCACGCTGCCCAACCCGCTGGTGGTGGCCCACAAGACCAAGGACAACAAGTGGCTGCAGATTGCCATGCCCCAGTATAACCGGCACTATCCCATTTTTATGCGTGCCATCGGCCATCCCGAGCTGGCGGAGGACCCCCGCTATTATCCCCAGACCAACCTGCAGGCCAACATCGAGGAGTTCTATGACTTCCTGGTGCAGGAGATGGCCAGCCGCACGCTGGATGAGTGGTGCAAGCTGATGGATGCAAACGATCTGCCCTACGCAGTGGCCCAGACCTGGGATCAGCTGCTGGTGGATAAGCAGGCATGGGCCTCCGGCTGCTTCTATGAGATGGAATATCCCAACGGAGCAAAGCGCACCATGGTTCGCCCTCCCGTGATTTTTGAGGAAACGGAGCTGCCCCCCTACAACCGCGGCCCCTATCTGGGCGAGCAGACCGAGCAGATTCTGAAAAATCTGGGCTATACCGATGAGCAGGTGGCCGCCATGATTGCTGCCGGTGAAGCTGCATCCATGGACCCCGCCCTGCGTGATTGATCCCCGATCCCCGCGATTTCACCCCTGCATTTTGATAGATAGAAGGAATAGGAATGAGAGGGCCGAATGGCTCTCCAAGAGGAGAAAGTGAGGAGCAATTATTATGAAAATCGCCGCCTATGAGGTAAGACCCGACGAAAAGCCCGTTATCGAGGGCCTGTGCAAAAAGTATGGCATTGATCTGGTTTCCACCCCTTCCAATCTGGATAAGACCACGGCGTCCATGGCTGCCGGATGCGACGGCGTGACCACGCTGGGCCAGAGCGACTACTGCAACGAGGTGCTGGATGAGCTGAAGGGCTACGGCGTTCAGGTGCTGGCCTCCCGCTGCGTGGGCTATAACCATATGAACTGCGACTATGCCCGCTCGCTGGGCTTCCGCCTGTGCAACGGCGCCTACGCCCCCAATGGCGTGGCCGAATATACGGTCATGGCCATTCTGATGTGCATTCGCAAGTATAAGAAGGCTCTGTATAACACCAATGACAACGACTTCACCCTGAAGGGCAAGATGGGCCGCGAGCTGCGTACCATGACCGTTGGCGTCATGGGCACCGGCAAGATCGGCTTCACCGTCATCAAGTGCCTGTCCGGCTTCGGCTGCCGCATTCTGGCAAACGATGTCTATGAAAATGACGCTGTGCGCCAGTATGCTGAATATGTGGATCTGGATACGCTGTATCGCGAGTCTGACATCATCACCATCCACACCCCACTGCTGCCCGCCACCACCGGCATGATTAACAGAGAGGCCATTGCCAAGATGAAGGACGGTGTGGCGTTTATCGACAATGCCCGCGGCGAGCTGATGGATATTGACGCCGTTACCGAGGCGGTGGAAAGCGGCAAGTTCTCCGCTTTGTTCATGGACGCCTTCCCCGGGGAAACCGGTATCATCCATGTGCCGCATGACGAGGATATTATCCATACCCCCGGCATGCCCTATTTCAAGCTGAAGTATCTGCGCTCCTTTGTGAATGTGTATCACACCCCCCACATGGCCTTCTTTACCGAGGAAGCCGCCCAGCAGATGGCTGAGTGCGGCGTGGACAGCATCTATGAGATTATGACCACCGGTAAATCCCGCCACGAGATTCCCTGCTGATTGCTGAAAGTGAAATAAAATAGGAGGAAAAGTAATGATTCTGGACAAGAAGCACGAAATGCAGCGCAAGCTGTTCCGCCAGTTTGCAGAAACTGAGTTCACCAAGGAGATTCAGGATGAGCTGGATCAGACCGGTGAGTTCAACTGGGATATGCACAAGAAAATGGCCAAGTACGGCTTCATGGGCGTAAAAATCCCGAAGCAGTACGGCGGCTCCGGGTCCGACAGCCTGACCTATGCCCTGATGGTGGAGGAGTTGGCCCGTCAGGATGCCGTGCTGGCTATCTATGCCAACACCTCCAACTCTCTGGGCGGCGGCCCCCTGCTGCTGGGCGGCAGCGAGGCCCAGAAGCAGAAGTACCTGCCTGCCGTGGCCAGCGGCGAGAAAATCATGGTCTTTGCCCTGACCGAGCCGGGCGCAGGCTCCGATGCCGGCGGCACCACCACCACGGCGGTGCAGGACGGCGATGACTTTATCCTCAATGGCCGCAAGTGCTTCATTTCCGGCGCGCCTATGGCGGACTGGGCCGTGGTGTTTGCCAAGACCGACCTGACGGCCAAGGGCAGCAAGGGTATCTCCATGTTTATTGTGGATATGAAGCTGCCCGGCGTGTCTTTGGGTGCCCATGAAAAGAAGATGGGCATCAACGGCTATCCCACCTGCGATGTGGTGCTGGAGGATGTCCGCGTAAGCAAGGATTGTCTGGTGGGCCCCCTGCACAAGGGCTTCCAGATTGCCATGAAGACACTGGACGGAGGCCGTCTTGGTGTTGCCGCACAGGCTGTGGGCATTGCCCAGTCCGCGCTGGATGAGGCCGTGAAGTACGCCAAGGAGCGCAAGCAGTTTGGCCGCCGCATCGCTGATTTTCAGGGCATCAGCTTCATGATTGCGGAAATGGCCGCCGATGTGGAGGCTGCCCGCCAGCTGGTGTACCATGCTGCCCAGCTGAAGGACGCCAACAGCCCCGAGGCTTCCTCCGCCTGCTCCATCGCCAAGTATTTTGCCGCCGAGGCGGCTAACCGCTGCGCCTACAAGGCCGTGCAGATTCACGGCGGCTACGGCTACATCCGTGAATACAAGGTGGAGCGCATCTATCGCGATGCCCGTATCACCAGCATCTATGAGGGCACCAGTCAGGTACAGCAGATGGTCATTTCCGGCAACCTGCTGAAGAAGTAATCAAGGAGGGTAAGGTAAAATGAAAATTCTTGTAACGGTAAAGCAGGTTCCCGATACCTCCGGCAAGGTGGCAGTGAACCCGGATGGTACGCTGGATCGTGCATCCATGCAGACCATCATCAACCCTGATGATATGAACGCCGTGGAGGCCGCTCTGGCTCTGAAGGACGAGCTGGGCTGCAAGGTCATCACCTTCACCATGGGCCCCCCTCCTGCCGAGGGTATGCTGCGTGAGCTGATGGCTATGGGCGTGGACGAGGGTGTGCTGATCACCGCCCGTGAGTTCGGCGGCTCCGATACCTACGCCACCTCCCAGATCATCGCCGCCGCGATCGACACCTACGGTGTGGATGCAGACGACATCATTCTGGCTGGCCGTCAGGCCATCGACGGTGATACCGCTCAGGTTGGCCCCCAGATCGCCGAGAAGCTGCACCTGCCTCAGGTGACCTATGCCGGCGAAATCAAGAAGGACGGCAATACCCTGACCGTCAAGCGTATGCTGGAAGACGGCTATATGCTGGTGAAGGTGCAGACTCCCTGCATGATTACCTGCATCAAGGAGCTGAACCAGCCTCGTTATCTGTCTGTTGGCGGCGCATTTGACGCTTACTCCAAGCCTCTGGTCACCATGACCTACGAGACCCTGAAGGATCACCCCCTGATCGATGCCACTACCATCGG
>ERZ772867.2335-NODE-2335-length-18680-cov-482.349906_pt1 | contig 18680 bp, 29 predicted proteins | sample MGYA00511341_ERZ772867 | MGnify/ENA primary metagenome ERZ772867 (study PRJEB29015, sample SAMEA2737707) | human gut metagenome | biome: human gut; feature: human-associated habitat; material: faeces | place: China | collected 2012 ... | reverse complement strand
GGGTGACGGGTTCGGCGCGTGTGATGGGCGAGGCGTTGGTGATGGATTCGGCGCGTGTGACGGGAAAGGCGCGCGTGATGGGTTCTGCTGATTACATCACCATCGGCGCAATCGGCAGCCGTGACGATACAACCACCTTTTATCGCGGCACGGATGGCGGAATATACGTCACCTGCGGATGCTTCAACGGCACGATTGACGACTTCGCCGCAAAAGTCAAGCAAGTCCATGCCGGGACAAAGCATGAAAGGACGTACTTGTTGGCAATCGAGCTGGCAAAAGCGCAGATTGCGACGGCAGAGGATGAAGATAAATGCTGATGGAGCAGATTATCGGCACGGATGGCGTAATCAAAACAAAGCTGGACATTGCTATCCAGCGCTTGAAATCCTTTGAGCCGCCGGAAGGGTACTTCCTTGCCTTCTCCGGCAGAAAAGACAGTGAGGCGATATACCATCTTGCGAAGATGACTGGCGTTAAGTTTGAAACGCACTACCACGTCACGAGCGTTGACCCGCCGGAGCTAAATTCCTTTATTCGCGAGCATTACCCGGACGTGATTTTCGATGTGACGCATGATGGGGACGTGGAGCGAATCAGTATGTGGTCTCCGCTGCCGGAAGTGCCGGAGGAGAAACGCTGATGCTGATGGAGCAGATTATCGGCGCGGACGGCGTAATCCGTACAAAGCTGGACATTGCCATCCAGCGCTTGAAATCCTTTGAGCCGCCGGAAGGGTACTTCCTTGCTTTTTCCGGCGGAAAGGATAGTCAGTGCATCTACCATCTGGCGAGGATGGCAGGGGTCAAGTTTGAAGCACACTACCACGTCACGAGCGTTGACCCGCCGGAGCTGATATACTTCATCCGTGAGTATTATCCCGATGTGATTTTCGATGTGCCGCATGATGAGAACGGAAAACGCATCAGTATGTGGTCGCTGATTCCGCAGAAGCGGATGCCGCCGACAAGAATTGCAAGGTATTGCTGTTCTGAACTAAAGGAAGCAAATGGCGATGGGCGCATGGTTGTGACCGGTGTCCGGTGGGCAGAATCCGCACGGCGAAAGGCAAATCAAGGTGTCGCAGTCATCGGGGGAAAGCCCAAAACAACGAAGAAAAAGGCGGACGAGCTGGGTGTGGATTACAGCATCAGCAAGTCCGGGTCGCTGGTCATGAATGAGGACAACGACGAAAACCGACGTCTTGCGGAGTTTTGCTACAGGACGCAGAAGATGCTGCTGAATCCTATCGTCGATTGGACGGATGACGAGGTTTGGGAATTTCTCAACGACATTGCGAAAGTCTCGCACTGTTGCCTGTACGATGAGGGCTACACGCGCATCGGCTGCATCGGTTGTCCGATGGCTGGAACGGCTGGACAAAAGGCACAATTTGAGCGTTATCCAAAATTTCGGACTCTGTATATCCGGGCATTTGACCGCATGATTGAGCAGCGCAATGCGGAAGGGCTGCCGACGACGTGGCAGAACGGCGAGGAAGTCATGCGATGGTGGTTGAAATAGGATAGGGAGTATTAACGATGACGGTTATCGGTGTGCTGTGTCTGCTGGCGGCTACGGTGTGCGTAGCTTGCGCATTTATCAATAAGGAGTGATGATGGTTGTGAAAGAATTGCAAGATGAGATTGTAACGGTTGTGTTTTCCGAACTTCTTCGAGCGCAGAAAGAGCACGGAGAAACGTTCAACTCCATGCCGGAGGCGTTTTCCGTCATCTGGGAGGAAATCGAGGAAGCGAACGAAGAGATGCAGCGCGTTCGGCAAAAAGCAAATGACGTGTGGCTCGCAAATCGCCGGGACGATGCAGATGCGTTTCAGATGTGCGCGAGCAAAACAGCAGCGGCAGCTACACTGCTTGCTTGTGAAGCTGTGCAAGTTGCGGCAATGTGCATGAAGGCGCAGAGAGGAGGTGCAGCATGGTCGAAAGGCAAGAATGGCTGAACGCACTGACAATCTGCCCGGTTTGCAACGCAGTGATGAAGCGATACACTACGATTGATGTTCAAGGAGGCGCATGGGTAAAATGTACAAATCCAGAATGCGGACTACACGGCGTTCTCTTTATGCCGATGTAATCCCGACGGAGGATGAAGAGCAGGAAGCCCTTTTTCATTGGGCAGATGCTCAAAGCGCAACGAAGCCGTGGCTCAAAGGTATGTTCGCCATCCCGAACGGAGGTTATCGCGCCAAAGCAACCGCCGCGAGGATGAAGCGAACAGGGACGCGTGCGGGAGTGCCTGACATCTTTCTGCCCGTCTCCAACGGTCGCGAACACGGGCTTTTTATCGAAATGAAGCGGCGGAAAGGCGGGACGGTATCGACATCGCAGAAAGAGCGCATGAAGATGCTGACTGCAGAGGGCTACCGCTGCGTCGTGGCGAAGGGTTGCCAAGAAGCAATTGACGCAATTATGCGATACATGGACGGAGAGTGAGACAATGCTGGACACCGACGACATCCGCTACTCTTTTTGGCTTGAGAAAGAGCTGGAAAAGAACGTCAAGCGACTTGCGGGAAACGTATCGCGCGGATGCAAAAGCCGCCACGATGCCTACAAAGTCAGGGCGACGCAGGACGCAATCAGGCGGCTAAACGGCGAGAAGGAGGCAAACGGCGCAATTGAGAAGGTACAAGATATGCTGTACACGGAGCTAATGAGCGGACAGATTCGCCCGGCGCTGTATACAGCTGTCATCAAGGCGTTTGAAGGGGTAAAATAATCGTGGGGCGGTTGCGGGAGGGGAAAATGGTTGACTTAAAGCGGATGCGGTATCTCATCAGGCGGTATCCTATGGCTTGCTTGCGAGCAGAACAGGCGCGAATCCGGGCGCAGAAGCTGACGCGGACAATCAGCGACGCGCCGCGCATGGGCGGGAGCATGAACAGCACGGAGGAAGGGCTGCTGTATCGCGTCGAGGCGCTGGAGCGCAAGAAAGCAATCTGGGACGAGTTGTGCAGGATGCGCGAAGAGCTTGCGCCGCTGGTGGATGCGCTGGAAAGTCCGCTGGAAGTGCAGTGCATGAGGATGCGGTATCTGGAGGGAAGGAGTGTCCGGGAAATCAGCTACAATCTGGCGTATTCCGAGCAGCACGTCTTCCGCGTGATTGGAAACGCGGAACGGAAAATCCAGAGCGCGGAATAAGGCGGTCGCGCATCGAAAGGTGCGCGATTTTCTTTGCAAAAAATCTCGAAAAAAATGTGATTTACCTCTTGATATACACAGCAGTATATGCTATAATAATAGTGTCAGGAGGGCGGTACAAAATAAAAGCCCCCGATAGAAAGAGGTAATGATTATGAAGCCTGAAAACTACGAGAAGTTGTCCCCGGCCGCGAAAAAGCTGTATGAAAACCCCAAATTTAAATTCGAGGTTTTCACCGACGGAGTAAACGCCGGAAAAATTGGCATCTATGGCTGGAAGAAAACGATGAAGCGCCCTGACCCCGCTGCGCTGGACGAAATCAAAACGATTCTGATGGCAGAAAAGGCAGAGCGCGACGCGGAAGAAGCCGCGAAGCGCGCAGAATCTGAACGAATCGGAAGAGAACGCGCAGAACGCCGCGCCGCTATCCCCGGCGTGAAGCTGATTGAAAAGGCGCGTGAAGAGTGGGACAAGTGGCACGATGACACAGTGCGCGCCATCGACAACGGCGACGGCATCCGTCCCGCCGAACCGAAGGTGAACATTGAGGCGCTGAAAGAGCAGTACCCGCGCGCCGCTGCGTTGCTTAAAGCCGAGTCTTATAGCCGCTCGACTAATTATGCCAAGGCATCCGCCGGAAGCAAGGCGCGTGAACGCATCATTGACGGTGAAGACTACGCAAAAGCCATCGCTGACATGGAGCAGGAGTGGACAGACTATTGCCATAAGCACATGTGGGACTAATATCAAGCAGCAACGAAAGGGGTTGTGGCAATGAGGAAAGAGTACTACCAAGGCGACGTGTCAGTCCGCGCAATGAAGAAGTATCGCGAGAAAGAAGGAATCAAGACGGTGCGCTTCGACGTTCGCGCTGGGAGCAAAGAGGCGCTGGAAGAAGAAGCAAAGCGCCGCGGTATCTCGGTGGCGCAGCTAATCGTTGATTCCGTAAACGCATATGTAGGACGTGTGATAATTACCAACAGAAAACAATAATAGCAAGGGGGCGCATCCGCTGGGGTGCGCCTTTTTCGTTGCGCAAAAAGTTTGCAAAAAATCTCGTAAAAAATGTGATTTGCCCCTTGACATATACAGCAGTATATGCTATAATAATAGTGTCAGGAGGGCGGTACAAAATAAAAGCCCCCGACAGAAAGAGGCAATGATTATGAAGACTATCAAGCTGAGCACCAAGGCGCTGGAAACCCTCAACCGCAGCGGTGACTATCCCACCCGCAATTGGATTTACGCCCGTGATTATTATACTGGCAAGTACAAGCGCATCTCGAAAGCAGTGTTTGATGACCCGGCAACGGTTTGCTTTAGGATGCAGACCGAGTGGGAATACATCAAAGTCAAAGCGATAAAGTGAGAGGAGAAAGCACCATGACAAACGAGCAGATTATCGCGAACTCCGCAGTCGCCGCTGGAATCTTCACGCAGGAGGAAGCAGAAGCCTACTTCTCACACGGAATGCGCCTCCCGATTCACACTTTCGCCGAGTGGAAGAGTTGCGGGTACATGGTCAAAAAGGGCGAACACGCCGCGCTGGTCGTGAGCATCTGGAAGCCCAAGACGCGCAAGAGGAAGGACGGCAAGACCGTAGAAGCAGACAAGGAAGAAGATGGCGGGTTCTTCCTGACGACCGCCTACCTGTTTACAAAACAGCAGGTGGAAGCAATCAAGACAGTCTAACGACAAGCCTGCTGGCGGGCATCGTACACCAGCAAGGAGGGTCCTCATGGTTGACGAAGTTTTGTTCCGCTTGCATCTGGCGAGCTTATCCGCGTATTCCGAGAAGTCCTGCCGCTATCCAGAATGGGGCTGGCAGAATCTTGAATGGTATATCTCCACAGGGCGCGCATCTACGGAGACACTGCAAAAAATCCTTCGACTGAACAAAGCGCAGTTGCGGAAGTTGGTGCGCGTTGCATCTTCAAGCTGCACCGAAACCGGGGTTGCTTGCGCGAAGAAGTATTTGAGCATTGAATAGCGCAACAGAATGCCGCCTGAGAGCCGTTGGAGCAATCAGGCGGCATAATTATGAGCAAAAACAAGCAAGCCGTCAGAACGCGAAATAGGCGGCATTGCTGGCAATGGCAAAGAAACAAAAACATATAGAAATAAAAAAATGAGAGTTATGAGAGTAATTTCCGTGATATAATGTAAAATGTAAAAGCAGCAAGAAAGACGCAAGCAGTAATGCAAGCGCCTTTTTTTGTTGGAAGAGGCGACTATGGAAGTGCTGCTCTTACCTCTTCGGCGGCGGGATTTATGCGCGATGCGCTTTGTTGCGTTGGTGGGGACGCGACGGAAGAAGAGGAGGAAAAATGGAGCAACTGACGCTTGCAGAAGCATCGGAGGAGTACAAGGCGTTTGTTGATAAATTCAAGCCGAAACTGACAACGGACGATTGTTATACGCCGCCAAACATCTATGAAGCAGTCCGAGAATGGGCGTTCGCACGCTACAATCTTCCGGAAAACACGACTGTAATTCGCCCTTTTTATCCGGGCGGAGACTTTGAGCGCGAGAATTATCCGGAAGGATGCGTTGTAATTGACAATCCGCCGTTCTCCATCGTGCGGAAGATTCGGAAATTTTACCTGAAGAACGGCATACGCTTTTTCTTGTTTTCACCGGGGAATTGCATGTTTTACGATGACGATTGTAACTACATATGCACTGGCATTAGCATCGTCTACGAAAACGGCGCGAGTGTGAACACGGGGTTTATTACAAACATGGGCGAAAACCTGATTGAGACTGCGCCGGACTTGTACAAAAAGTTAAGAGAAATAAACAACCAGAATCGCAGAAAAGGGAAAAAGGAATTTCGCAAAATAAGTTATCCGCTTGAAATCGTAACAAGTGCACGGATGAATTGGTTGACGGTACACGGTGAACGGTTTGCTGTCAGTAAAAAAGACGCGTTATTTGGAGGCAATAAATCGGACAATTGCGGGGCTGTATACGGGCGTTTTTTTTACATTTCAGAGCGAGCCGCAGCAGAGCGAGCCGCAGCAGAGCGAGCCGCAGCAGAAAGAGCAGCGGCAGAGAGAGCAGCGGCAGAGAGAGCAGCGGCAGAGAGAGCAGCGGCAGATGAAACGATTTACATTGCGCTATCAGAGCGAGAAAAGGAAATCATCAAAGGGTTAGGAGGTGCGGCGAAAACGTGACGGACTTTGACCTCGACATCCCAGAAATCAACTTCCCCGACACAATCGAACTTGACGACGATATAGACTTTTCCGTCGCTGATTTTTCCATTGTGGACGAGGAAGAGCAGACGCGCATCATAAAGCCCAAGATGGCAAAGTCGGCAATCTACAACAAGGCGGATTTTCAGTATGCACGCGACCTTGCCGCAAAAATTTCTCTGGAACGCAATGCGCGGACTACCTGCATCGTTCCGGGCAATTTCATTTTTGGCGACTTGCCGGAAGCGCTTGTAATGTATCGCGGCATCGACCTCAAAACAATCTACTGCTCAACGTTGTCGCTATCAGAGAACAACGTTGACAGCTTCAAAAATCTGCTGCTTTTCCGCAACGTGGAGAAAATCAATCTGATGCTATCCGGCTACTTCTACAGCCACTACAAAACGGATTTAATTCCGTACTTGTATGAGGAACTGGACATCGACAACAAATTGCAAGTGGCGTTCACAAACACGCACATTAAAATCCTGCTGATGGAAACGCACAAGGGAAATCATTATGTACTGACGGGGAGCGCAAATTTGCGGAGCGCGTCTTGCCTGGAACAATTCGACTTCGAGGAGAACGAGGAGCTGTTCAACTTCTACCGGGAAGCGTTCGACAATCTCATTGACAAGTATAAAACCATCGACTATACGAAACCCAAAATCACAAGGGGGAATAAAGCATGGCAAGCGGTTCTGGCAAAGGGCGAAAATTAACGCTGAAAGGCTCATCGTCCGCAAAGGGCAGACGCAGAAAATACAGTTCGCGGTTCAAACTCAACCGCGTAACGGGCGAAATCACGAACGAAAAGCGCAGCACGAGGGCTTAAGCAATCAGGGAGGCGATAACGCATGGAGTTCTCGCGTCTTTACGAGAACCTTTCCAAGTGGTTCCCTTCTCCATCTGAATGTGCAGGAGCGTATGACATCCCGGTTATCGCGCCAACAAGCGAACCAGACGTGACGGAGTGGATTCCATTCAACGACTTGTCCAAGCCTTTTAAGGCGACGCAGGGCATCCATATGTTTGTGGACGACTACCGCATGAAGCGGCTATGGGCGCAACCAGACAGGTATCTTGCAATTTTGGAGCTTGCCGGGTGTGTCGCATCCCCGGACTTCTCCATCTATCAGGACACGCCTGAAGCGCTGAACATATATTGCCACTACATGAAACACTGGCTTGCGGCTTATTGGCAATCATACGGCATCAAGGTAATCCCTACAATCTGCTGGGGAAGCAAAAGGACGTTCAGTTGGTGTTTCGACGGAGAGCCTACAAACGCACCGGTAATCGTTTCATCCGTCGGAACGCAAAAAAATCCAGAAAGCAAAAAAGCATTTTTGGAGGGGTATAACGCGATGGTGGAGCGACTATCACCAACTGTAATTCTGCTTTGCGGGAAAAAGCCGAAAGAATGCAAGGGGAATATCGTAGAAATCGCGCCATTCTACGACAGCGTTGTCAGGAGGAGAAAAAATGTTTCAGTTTAGGTTGCAAGCGTGGGGGGGGAGAGGCGGCAAACTTTCGGCGAAAAACACTTCTTCCACCTATGTTTCCGGCGGAAAAGTCGCAACCATCGAATACTACAACCAAAATAGCGGCGCACGCGTCGAAAAAATCCGTACATTCGCCGACAATGACGGATTTGTAAAAGATTTGGAAGTGTTTGCTATGTCATATTTAGTTCCAAATAAGTATGACGTGGTTGTCCCACTATATGTTGCGACCGCAAGAAGCGAGGAACCGTATCTTGGAAGCACCAAGGAAGCCGTTGCACTTGGAAAAAGAACAGGGCGGAGAGAAACGGCTCATATTGGCATCAATGTCAACACGCCTAAGGGTGTGTCTGAAAAGCAAGAGGCATATGCCAAAAAGGTCGCAACCCAAATGATACAGCGAAGCGCAGAACATTTCGTTAACGGCGTCGCACTTGGGAAAACGACGCTTGAGAATATGGGAGAAGTGTTCAAGAAGCAGCCTGCACTCTCTGCGAGACAGGTATTAGATGGGAAATTCAGGTAATCAGGTGGTGAGCAAATGCCCAAGGAACATGAAACAAAACAGTACCCAAAGGGCAAACACCCGAATAGCCTTGCGAACCTGAAAAAGGGTCCACGGTTCGGGAGTGGCGCGGGAAACACGGTGGACGCGCGTAAAGCAAACGAGAAGTCAACGGAAGCAAAGCAAGCAAATAAAACCATCAAGGAAATCGCGCTTGAATTGGTAGATGCGCCGCAGCAAAACGGGAAAACACTTCGCGAAGGCTTGACAGTGCGACTTATCAAGATGGCGGCAGAGGGAAATCTCGCCGCCATCCAGTTTTTGATGAAGGTCATCGGGGAAGACCCCGGCGACACCGTGACAGTCAAAACGCCGCAGTTGTCCGAGGACGCGAAAGCGGACATTGACAAGCTGCTTGCGGAAACGCGGGGGAAAGTAAAATGACGGAGCTGACGCGGGATGAAGTGTGGAACATTTGGCGATACCATCCCGCCGCCGTCGGAAGAATGTGCGGATTCCGTGACTTAACGGACGAACTTCACGGACGCTGGATGCAGCACATCATCTTCGGAGCGGACGACTACACGCTCCAAGCGCACCGCCTATCCTATAAATCTTCCTGTCTTTCCGTTGCGCTTGCAATGTGGTGCGTTCTCAACCACGGAAAAAACGCAATTTTCATGCGAAAAACCGACAGCGACGTTGTGGAGAGCATTGCACAGGCTAAAAAGGTGTTTGCAAACGAGGCTTTTTGCTACATGGCGCAAATCCTCATGCAGCAGGATGTAACGCTGCTTAAATCTGGCGGCAACTGCATGACGGTGAGCGTGTACGATTCGCCGCGAGGCGCTGACCAGCTAATCGGCATCGGCTGCGGTTCGTCCATGACTGGCAAGCACGCGGATTTGATTGTGTGCGACGACGTTGTAAACCTTAACGACCGCATCAGCCGCGCAGAACGAGAGCGCACCAAGGGCGTTATACAGGAGCTGCGCAACATCGTCACACGCGACGGGCGAATCGTCTTCATCGGCACACCGTGGCACATCGAGGACGCGTTCACGCTGGTTGCGCCGCCGGAGAAGCACGACTGCTATTCCACCGGGTTGATTGCACCGGAAAAGCTGGAAGAACTGCGGAAGTCAATGTCGCCGTCTCTGTTTGCCGCGAACTACGAGTTGCGCCACATCGCCGCCGAAAACGCGCTGTTCGACACGCCGCCGACGTTCACGCCGGAAGCGGGGAAGCTACGGGACGGCATCGCACACGTTGACGCTGCATACGGCGGCGAAGACTACACGGCGCTGACGTGCGCAAAGCGGGACGGCGACACGCTGTACTTGTACGGGCGTTTGTGGCGCAAACACGTTGATACGCTGATGGAAGCGCTGCAATCGGAGACGGAGCGCCTAATGTGCGCCCCGATTTACTGTGAGACAAACGGCGACAAGGGATACTTGGCGCGGGAATTGCGCCGCCGAAACATGGCGGTACGCGCGTACCCGGAGAAAATGAACAAGTACCTAAAAATCAGCACATACCTCAAAAAGTGGTGGGGGAATATCGTGTTTTTGGAAGGAACAGACAGGGACTATATCGCGCAGATTGTGGACTACACCGAGGACGCGGAACATGACGACGCGCCGGACAGCGCCGCGTGCTGCTGCCGGATTCTCGACAGAAACGGCGCGAGTTTGTATGTTGGGGGGTGATACATATGTTTACCAAAATCACATGGCAGGACTGGCAGAACGAGCCTGACAAAGCAAAGGCGACGCTGGCGGTTATTGGTGCATACAAGCACAGCGAGGACTTCGACAAGGCAGGAATCGCGCAACGATACTACGAGGCGCGGAACGATACTGTTTCCGCGAAAGTCGTGCTACAAGCGACTACATCGGAGACGGAGCAGACAACCGCCGACGGGAAGAAGGTAAAGAAGAAAGCGACGGCAACGCAAGCAATCCCCGGACAGCGCATTTACAGCGATTTTTTCCGCCGCTTCACCATGCAGCAAGCTAATTATCTGCTGGGCAACGGCGTGGAGCTGGAAGACGACGCGATGAAGGGCAAGCTGGGAATCGGGTTCGACACGACGCTTGCGAAAATCGGACTGTATGCGCTGGTACACGGCGTTTGCTGGGGCTATTGGAATCTCGACCACGTTGAGATACTGCGAGCGTACACAGACAAAAACAGCGGGTTCGTGGCGCTGCTGGACGAGCTGACGGGCGAACCGATGGTTGGCGTGCAGTTCTGGCAGATTGGCGACGACAAGCCGCTGATGGCGCGTGTTTTTGAGCCGGACGGCGTGACGGTGTACAAGACGCGCGAGAATGCCTCTGATTTGGAGGTGGCGCAGGAGAAACGCGCCTACAAACGGACATACGCACGAGATATCACAGGCGAGCGCCTTGTCTCCGAGGAAAATTATAGCGCACTGCCGATTGTGCCGTTATACGCCAACGACAAGAAGCAGACGGAGCTGACGCGTGCGATTCGCTCAAAAATCGACTTGTACGACATCGTTCTTTCCGACTTTGGAAACAATCTGGAAAAGGCGAACGATGTTTACTGGGTGCTGAACAACTTTGGAGGCAACTTCGACGAGGTTGCGCTGATGCTGGAACAGATTCACCGCCTGAAAGCAATCGCAAACATTTCCGACGGCACGTCATCCAGCACAGTAACGCCGGAGACGTTTGAAGTACCGTATGCCGCGCGTCAAACCGCGCTGGAACTGCTGGAACGGCAGCTATATCGCGATTATATGGCGCTGGATGTGTCGGAATTGACGGGCGGCAGCCTGACGAACGTTGCAATTCGGGCAAGCATGGCGAATCTGGACTTGAAGGCGAACGCCTACGAATGGCAGTGCTTTGATTTCGTACAGAAACTGCTGCGGATTCTGGGCATTGAGACGGAGACAATCCGTTTCAAGCGGCAGACGATTGCCAACGAGAGCGAAATCATCCAGAACATCTACACCGCGCAGGGCGATTTGGACAAGGAGACGCGATTGAAGCTGAACCCGATGATTCTGCCGGAGGAAATCGACGACATCATCAAGCGTGGGGAGGAAGAATCGCTTCTTGGCATCCGCATGGCGCAACAGGCGATGCAGAAGACAGACGAGGAGGAAGAAGATGCTGTATCTGATGGTGATTCTTCAAGTGCTGGCGGCGAATAACATCATCGTTCCGGACTGGCTCTTGTGCATCGGCTGGTGGCTGGTAGCTGTTCGACTTGTCTTGCGCATCCTGATTGCATTTTTTGACACTGGGGAGACGGGCAAGCCGTGACGGACGTGGAGCGCAACGATTTGCGCGAAGCCGCGCTGCAAATGCGCATAAAGGCGATGTACCAAGAGGCGCTTGACATCGCCACGAAGCGCCTGAAAGACTTCTTGCGGAAAAAGCAGCAAGTGGACGAAGGCAAAATAAAGCCGCCCGCGTACTACGACACGCCCGAAAAGGTAGAGCGGTGGAAAGCGGGTTTTGTCCGCGAACTCATCCGCCAATACCGGGTGGAAGAAGTCATCATGGAGGAAATCTGCAAGGCAGGGAACCGGGCAACCGCCGACATCCGGAACACGATGGGCGACGTGTACGCCGACAGCTTAGGCGAGGCGCAAACCGTCATCGAGGCGCAAGCAGACCGCGCGGGTGTAAAGGTGTCGTTCGCGCAGCCCAACAAGCGCGAAATCAAAGCGATTTTCGCCGCTAACGAAACAGCATTCACGAAGCTGGCGTACAAAAATCTGGGACAAAACACCGAGATTCGCCACAAGTTGCAAAACGCGCTGGCGCTTTCGTCCACGCTGGGCGAGGACCGGAAGAAGCTGATGAACCGCATCAGCGACATCACGGGGCAGAGCGAGTGGCAAGCGCGGAGAGTGGCGCAGACAGAGCGGACGCGGTCACAAAGTCAAGCGAGTTACGCCGCGTCACAGGAAGCAGCAGACCAAGGCGTGACGGTTTACAACAAGTGGTTCTGCCGCTTCCAGAACAGCCGTGAAGCGCACATGGCACGGCACGGCAAGATGGCGAAGCAGGGAGAATGCTTCCCGAACAGCAACATCCGCTTTCCGGGCGACCCGAACGGCAGCGCAGCGGAAACAATAAATTGCTACTGCATGATTATGCCGAAAGTCATCCTGTCAACCGAGTATGTGGACGCTGACGGAAATATCCGAAAGAAGGAAAAGGAATGAGCGGACTTGTAGACCACACGCCGGAAATCAATCAGAAGCTGGAACAGGCAATGTTTGTCGGGCTTTTGGCGGTTGCGCAAGAATCCGTCGGCATGGTACGCGAGAAGATGGTTACTGGCTATGAGCACAAGGTCTACGACACTGGCAATCTGGCGCGAAGCATCACCGCCGACATCGACCCGGACAACAACGAAGTAACCATCGGCACAAACGTTGAGTACGCGCATTATGTGCACGATGGACACGCTGGACACGCTGTTTTCTTTCCAAAGCTGGGCGACAAAGGCGAGTTCCGCGTCATGCCGGGAGGGTACACCCCCGGCAGACCGTTTATGACGGACACATTCGCGGATTCCGCAAACGCGGAACGCCTTGTGGACATCATGGCGGATGTAATCAAGCAAAACATGGACTAATAACAGCAACATCAGCGCATGGCAAAGCACCGCCGTGCGCTGTTTGCATATACGCGGAAAAGCAAAGCACCGCATTTCCGCAAACAATCAAAGGCGCAAAGCATCGCGCCCCGAAGCAAAGGAGATTGCAACATGAATATCCTCACCCGAAAAAACCTGAAAGCCCTGAATGTGCCTGATGAAGCGATTGACGCAATTGTGGAAGCCCACAGCGACGCAATCAACGACATCAAGGCGGAGCGTGACAAGTACGCGGAACAGGCGAAGCAGATTGAGACGCTGACCACGGAGCGCGATACGCTCAAGCAGCAGCTTGCCGACGCGAAGAAGAGCGGCGGCGACGCGCAGAAGATTCAGGAGGCGTTCGACGCCTACAAGCAGCAGGTGGAGACGGAAAAGAAAACCGCGACGCTGACAACCGCCGCGAGAAAGCTGTTGACCAGCAAGGGGATGCAGGAGAAACTTGCAGACCTCGTGATGGCAAAGCGCGGACTGGACGGCATCGAACTCGACGACAAGGGCGCAATCAAGGATGGCGACAAACTGATTGACGCGCTCAAGGGCGAGTACGGCGACCTTTTCTCCACGCAGCAGCAGCAGGGGACACCTACCACAACCCCGCCGAGCGGCGGCAATGCCACGCACGGCAGCGGACGCGCCGCAGCACTGGCGGCGAAGTACGCGCAAGATATGTATGGCGCAGTTGCGCCGGAAGGAGCGAACAAATGAGTTTTACCAGCAAGGCAACCGGGACTGTTTACCAGCCCGGTTATTTTCTTGAGAACGCGGAAGACGCAATCCGCGAAACCAAGCAGATTAAGCAGTCGGGCGCTAGCACCGCCGAAAACGGCGCGAAGTACGTCAAAATGGGAACTGTTTACCCCGCGAACGACGGCACTGCCGTCGGCATCGTGTACGAGGACGTGGACGTTACAAGCGGCGATATGCCAGGCAGCGTCGTAACGCGCGGCACGGTTTACGAGAGCCGTCTCCCCGCCGCAATCAACAGCACCGCCAAGAGCGCGCTGACGGCAAAGGGCTTCTACTTCATCGCCGCCGAAGCCGCGACGGTGCGTCCGTACTGACGAAAGGAGAATACCATGCAGATTCCATCTTTTGAGAACAATATTTTCGGTCTTATCCCCAAGGAGGAGTGGCTGGATGTTGGCTTCAACGTCAGCCGCCCGAACGACCCGGTTGACGCGCTGTTTCCCGACGAGTACAGCGAAAATCTCGTGGCTAAGTGGCAGGAGATTGCCAACCAGTACCAGCTTCCCGTGATGGCTGACTTCCACAGCTTCGACAGCCGGACGAACATCGCCACCCGCATCCCCGTCGATACGCACAGCATCGAAAAGGGACTGATTAAGGTAAAGATTAACCAGTCTGAGCGTATGCGTGCGCTGCTGCGTTCCGGCGTGCAGAACGATGCCATGTATGATTATGTTATCCGTGATGGCATCATGCTTGCCGACCAAGTTGTGACGCGCACCAAGGTTGCGAAGAACGAGGTTCTGGCAACCGGCAAGATGACCATCAAGGAAAATAACCTCGACCTGACCATCGACTACGGCGTTAAGCCGGAACAGACGGAGTTCACGTTCGATTTCAGCGAGGACGCGGACATTCCGGCACAGATTCAGTTCGTGGTGGACACCGCTCTGGACGCTGGCACGACGCTGGACACCATCGTAACGAGCCGCAAGGTTATCAACAAGATTCGCGCGAACAGCGCGGTCCAGAAGCGCATCAACGGCACTTTGAGCGAGGGCGCGTATGTGAGTAACGCCGCGCTGAATACGTTCTTCTCCACGGAGTACGGCATCAACCGCGTTATCACTAACGATTTGCAGTACGCCATTGATGGCGGCATCGGTGCGGACGGGCGACCGATTCGCACGACCAAGCGCTATTTTCCGCAGGACAAGATGACGTTCCTCGGCACGGGCAGCGCCATGACGCGCATCGGCGCGGGCTTGTGGGGACAGACCCCGGAAGAAACGGTCAACACCGCGAACACCGGGCTTAACGTCAATCAGTCCGGGCAGCACCGCTATGTGATGGTATCGCAGTGGGTGGAGAACGACCCCGTTGTTCTGTGGACGCGGGCATCCGGCTTGTTCATGCCGGTTATCTTCAACACGCAGAGCATCTGGATTGCTACCATCACGGACGCGGCGACGGGGCAGTTGACGGTTTCCTCTGCCGCCGGCACTGGCAAGGGCAACACGAAGCTGACGGTCAGCCCCGCGAAGGAATCCAGCTCTAATCTGTACAAGGTGAAGGCTGGTACGACCGCGCCGACTGCGACCTACGGGCAGAATGTGCGGACTTGGAGCAACTGGGACGGCACGTCTGACCTTGCCATTGCGACGGGGCAGAAGGTGACGGTTGCGGAATGCACCAGCGACTACCGCGTGATTCGCTCCGGCAGTGCGACGGTGACGGCAGCGACTTAATGGAGGTGGAAACATGGCTGTGACGCTGGAAATGGCAATGCGCGAGTGTAACAACTTTTTTGAGCGCTGCAAGTACGCGGGAGAGATTCGCATAGCGGGCGGGAAAATCGTTCCTGATGTAGGCTCGCCCTATGTGTACATCAGCGGCAGCGCGCGGAACGACGGCGTTCACATCCTTGTTTCTGGCGCAATGGAGGACGCGGACGGGGAGGAAACTTTCGACGGCACGTTGTGGTTTCTTTACCCGCCGCGCCCGTTTGTCGAAATTGCAAAAGAATGCGCGGAGTACGAGAAGAAAAACCCGACGGGGGCTTATACGTCGGAATCGTTCGGGCATTACAGCTATTCGCGAGCGACTGGCAGCAATGGCGTTGTGACGTGGCAAGCGGCATTCGCGGACAAGCTGCGACCGTACCGCCATATGTACACGGAGGTGGGCTGATGGCGTGGAGTGATTTTCTGGATGACGCTTGTATGATGGACAAGCGCACGGAATCTGACGGCATGGGCGGCATCGTTGTCACATGGGCAGATGGCGCGCCGTTTCGTGCCGGATTCATCCGCAACAGCAGCACGGAAGCCATGATTGCATATCAGAGCGGCATCCGCGAACTGTTTACAATCGTGTTTTCCGATATGCTGGAACTGCTTCCGAACGACCGCGTGAAGCGGATTTCCGACGGCAAGGTATTCCGCATTACGTCGGACGCGCGGGATATGACAACGCCGGAGCAGAGCGATATGCACTTCCGGGAGGCGGACGCGGAGGTGGTGACTGCGTGATTGACTTGCAGCGGAAACTATACAAGTTTTGGAACAGCTTCACCTACGAGGGCAAGCCCATTCCTGCGTATGTTGAGGACGCAGTTCCGGCAGAAGCGTCTTTTCCCTATTTCGCGTTTCAGTTGCAAGAGGGGGACGCATTCGGAAAATCTGCAATGATTTGCACGCTGTGCTGTCAGGCGGAAAGTGGAAGCAACGTAAACTTGCAGCGCGCAGCAATCCTCGACGAGGTTCGCCGCGCTATTCCGCCGGAGGGAACGGCAATCTATTGCGACGATGGCTTTATCACCCTGTACCGCAATAATAGCAACTTTTTCCGCCTTGAAGTAGACACGACGCTCAAAAGCGTCTGCTATGGGCGGATTTACTACGAAATCGTGACTTACTACACCTAACAGGAGGCAACAAAATGACGACTGGTCTTCGGGCAAGCACATTTGAGAACTTGCAGCTCAATGCCGGGATGTTTCTCGCAAATTTTGACTATTCCACCGCCACGGACGCGGCGACGCTGGGCGCGCTGCTGAAGACGGAGCGAGAAAAGACAAGCGGCTCTGCGCTGATTGGCGCAACGCGCGGCGGCGGCACGTTCGTCTGCACGCCCAACACGCGCAGCATCGAGGCGGACGGCAAGCGAGAGGAATGGAAAGGCAGCAGCGTCAACGATGGCTGGACTATCAAGCTGACGACTACCCTGCTGGAAATCAATGCTACCAACCTTAAGCGTTCTTTCGGCACTGCCGACGTGACGGACGTGGAGAAGAAGCACACCATCAAGATTCGCACCGACATTAAGGACGCAGACTATATTGAGAGCCTCGTCTGGGTTGGCGACACCTCGAAGGGCTATGTGCTGATTGCCATCAAAAACGCACTGAACACGGCGGGCGCAACGCTGACGTGGACGGACAAGGGCGAGGGCACTATCCCGGTGGAGTTTACCGCGCATCAGGATGGGCTGGAAACCGACGGATATGCGCCTTGTGAGGTCATTTTCTTCGACCCCGCCGCCTAACAACACGCGGCAGGGTTCGCGCCCTGCCGCACTTTCGTGAATTTTGAGGAGGAAAACGCATGAATACCGCAACCGCATTTGAGCAGATGGCGAACGCTATTCCCTACATCGACAAGTTGGTAAACAGCAAGGAAATGAAAGCCTTTGTAGAAGAAAAGAGCAAGGGCGATGTTGTCGGGCGCGACATCCTGATGAAGATGCTGCCGATTTTGTACGCCAAGCATCCCAAGGAAACGATGGGCATTCTCGGCGCGATGCACGGAAAGACGGCGGAGGAAGTCGCAGAAATGGACTTCACGGAAACCGCCGCCATGATGGACAAGGACACACTTGATTCGCTGTTTGCTTTTTTTACCTTTGCGCTTCGTCTGGGGTGCATCATGTAATCCCTGCACTGTACAAATACCGCCCGCAAAACGTGCACGCGCTGGGGGTGCTTCTGGCGCACGAAACGCAGGAGGAAGCAAAACGTTGCTATATGGCTAATATGGCGTGGATGACGGTGCTTGCTATTTCGTCGTTCGGCGGCGCGAATTTGGAAATCCCGTCATACAGCGATGTTTTCTGCACAGAGAAGCACGAAACAAAGCAAAAAACAGCAGAGGAAATCTGCGACGATATTATAAACGGACTAATGGCGAGGGGAGGTGCAGAAGATGGCGGAAGCATTTGAGTTGTACGCAAGTTTCAAGATTGACACAAGCGGATACACGCAGGAACTGAATAAAATTCGGCAGGAAATGCAGCAGTTCCAGCAAGAACTGAATAGCTTTGCTATTCATCCGACGTTTGACGGTGGACGTTTCCAGATGGAATTGCAGCAAGCGCAGCAGCAGTCCACGCAAGCGACGGAAGAAATCCAGCGTTTGCAGCAGCAAATCCAGTCTTTGCAGCAAGCCGCAGACGGAGGCGATTCGGGCGGCGGTGTGCTGAGCGGATTTTTGAGCCGCCTTGATGTTATTGGTGATATTGCAAGCGGACAGTTCCTTGCCAACATGGCAGTAAACGGAATCAATAGCATTATCGACGGCGTCACGGGTTCGATTGACGAATCAATCGGACTTGCGTCCGACCTTAAGGAGACGCAGAACGTTGTTGATGTGACATTTGAGGATTCTGCGTCCACCATCAATAAGTGGGCGCAGGAGGCGCTGAACGCATACGGCATCACGGAAACCAAGGCGAAACAGTATTCGTCCACGCTGGGCGCTATGCTGAAATCCATGGGCATCGCGGATGACCAAGTTCTCCAAATGTCTATGGATATGGCGGGGCTGGCGGCGGATATGGCGTCTTTCTACAATCTCGACCATGACACGGCATTTGAGAAAATCCGCTCCGGCATTTCCGGGGAAAACGAGCCCTTGAAGGCGCTTGGCATCAATATGTCCGTCGCAAACCTGAACGCCTTTGCCCTCGAAAAGG
>ERZ772867.2331-NODE-2331-length-18727-cov-26.649743_pt1 | contig 18727 bp, 16 predicted proteins | sample MGYA00511341_ERZ772867 | MGnify/ENA primary metagenome ERZ772867 (study PRJEB29015, sample SAMEA2737707) | human gut metagenome | biome: human gut; feature: human-associated habitat; material: faeces | place: China | collected 2012 ... | reverse complement strand
TTGCCGTACGACGGTTTTCAAGACCGTTCCGTTATAACCACTTCGGTATCTCTCCGTATTAGGCGAAAACTATAATATCACAGTTTTCGCTTTGTGTCAATGTTTTTTTGCTTTATAACGAGCTTTCGGAAGAAGATTTGCACCGTAAAATCACAAATTCAGAAGTATCTCCGAAATGAGCTTTTGCATTTCGCGAGCCTTGAGTTTACCCGTGGTCAGCACCTCTTCCTCGCTTAACGGCTGTTTTAAAACTCCTGCCGCCATATTTGTGATAAGAGAAAAAGCGAGTACTTTAAATCCGCAATGATTGGCGGCTATTACCTCCGGAACGGTGGACATACCGACTGCGTCCGCTCCGAGTATACGAAATGCACGAATTTCCGCCGGTGTTTCATACGACGGCCCGAGGCAGCCGAGATATACGCCCTTTTTAAGGTCGGTACCCGTTTTTGCGGCGCACGATTCGGCAATTTCACGAAGTGACGGATTATATGCAAACGACATATCCGGGAAACGTGTGCCTACGCTGTCATCATTTTTCCCCACAAGCGGATTTCTGCCCATAAAATTGATATGGTCGGTTATAAGCATAATATCCCCGGGTTTAAAGTCGAGATTAACTCCGCCGGCGGCATTGGTAAGTATCAGATTTTCCGCTCCGAGGGCACGCATAACTCTTATCGGCAATACGACTTTATCAAGCTCCCAACCCTCATAGCAGTGAAGCCTGCCCTGCATACAAATAACGGTTTTTCCCGAAAGCCTGCCTACGATAAACCTGCCCTTGTGACCGGGAGCGGTAGATACGGCAAAGCCTTCAAGCTCGCCGTAATCTATATACACGGGGTTTTCGATTTTTTCGCCCATATCACCGAGCCCCGAGCCCAAAACTATTGCTGTTTTCGGTATTTCGGTTATTTTCGACCTTATATAATCTGCGTTTCGCTCTATGATGTCAGCCATTTTTCTTTACCTCGCTTATAATTCTGCTCGCTGCGGCATTTACGGTGCTTTTGACCTTTTCGATGTCAATCGTTGTGAATTCTCCGTCCTTATAAAGCACTCTTCCGTCCGCCATAGTCAGCACAACATCGGCACCGTCTGCGGCATATACAAGGTTATTTATCATATCGGTTTGCGGATACATATGCTCACTCTCGATGTTTAAAACGCAAAGGTCAGCTTTGTATCCCTCTTTTATTGCACCGCTGTCCTCTCTGCCCTGTGCCTTGTAACCGTTTACGGTAGCCATTTTTAAAATATCGCGTTCGGAAACCACCGAGGCGTCGTTATGAAGACCTTTCGGCAAAAGCGCGCAAAGGAACATTTCCTTTATCATATTAAGATTGTTGTTTGAGGCGACGCTGTCTGTACCTATTGCCACATTGACGCCGCTTTTTAAGAGCTTGTAGACATCGCATATACCGCTGCCGAGCTTCAGGTTACTCGCCGGGCACGTGGCTGCCGTCACGCCCTTTTCGCGTAAAAGCTCAATATCTCCGTCCTCAACCCAAACACAATGAGCCGCAATTGTCGGCACGTCAAAAACTCCGCATTTATAAAAGAGCTGCGTCGGAGTTAATGAATATTTAGCCTTACATTCTTCGTGTTCTTTCTTCGTTTCAGACAGGTGTATGTGCGCCCTAAGCCCCCTCTCGCGGACCTTTTCGGCGAACTGCTCAATTATTGTTCTTCTGTTTGTATACTCGGCGTGCAGGCTCATATCTATTTTAAGTCTGCCGTCTGCGGCATTGTGAAACCGCTTTACTATATCTTCACTTTCGCGGAAGCTTTGCAGATTTTCAATATCGGTATCCTCAAAGCTCGTTATTGCGCGACTGAAATTGCATTTAATACCGCTGTCCGTTACGGCTTTCGCGACATTTTCGGAAAAGAAATACATATCGGAAAAAGATACGGTTCCGTATCGGAGCATTTCGGCTATCGCAAGCATTGACGAATAATATGCGTCCTCGCCCTTTATTCTATCCTCAAACGGAAAAACCTTTTCGTTCAGCCAACGCTGAAGCGGCAGATTTTCGGCATAGCCGCGCAAAAGCGTCATCGGCGAATGCGAATGTGCGTTTACAAAGCCGGGCATCAGCACCTTGCCGGTACCGTCGTATTCTTCGCCTTCATAATTTTCAGGGCGGACGCTGCTCACATAAACAATTCTGTCGTCCTTTGTCTCCACGAACATTGATTTTACATAATCAAAGTTTTCATCAACAATACCGATATTTTTAAATAACATAAAAGCTCCTCTTTGCATATTACGAAAAAAGGGCGTTTTGCGCCCTTAATTCTCGACTATTTCTATTGTCTGTATTTTTACATCCTCTAACGGCTTGCTTTGGAAGAAATCCACCTTGACATTTGCTATATCGTCAACGACATCCATTCCCTCAAACACCTGGCCGAATACCGTGTGATGATAATCGAGCCACGGAGTACCGCCGTTGTTCTCGTATTCGCGCACAGCCTCGAGAGGGAAAAGCTTTTCCGAAGCGGTTTCAAGCTGATCAACAAGGTCGTCGGAAACGGAATCCGCCTGAACTATAAAGAACTGACTGCCGTTTGTATTGGGGCCTGCATTAGCCATGGAAAGCGCGCCTCTGAAATTGTGCAGCTCGCTTGAAAATTCATCGGCAAACGGCTTGCCCCAAATGCTCTCGCCGCCCGTTCCGGTACCCTTGGGGTCACCGCCCTGAATCATAAAATCCTTTATTACTCTGTGAAATATAAGTCCGTCATAGTACCCGTTTTCAGCGTGCGTAACAAAGTTTTCAACCGCTTTGGGTGCTTCCTCCGGGAAAAGTCTCACCTTAATATCGCCCTTGTCGGTCTTGATAACTGCTATTTTTTCGCCGACAGCCGGCATTTCTTTTTGCTTTAACATTTGTTCCAACTCCCATAATACACTTATAAATTGCACCCGGTTTTCTCTGCGACAAATCGGATACATCATCAAGTTAATAATATCACACAAACACGAAATCGGCAATAAACAATTCCCCGAAAAGTGATAAACACCAAAGCGGTATTGTGTGCAAAACAGAATAATTGTTGACAAATACGGTTTGCGATAATATAATGATTTAAAGCAAAGAAGCGAGTTGTACAGCTCGCTTCTTTTTTATTTAGGAGTGAAAAATATGAAAGTTTATCACGGAAACATACTTACGGTAGATAAAAACGATACCGTCGCCGAATATCTTGTTGAAAATTGCGGCAGGATAGTTTATGTCGGTGACAGTCTGCCGGAGGCGTTTAAAGACGCAAAGACGATAGAGCTTCGTGAAAAGGCGTTGGTACCGTCATTTGCCGATACTCATATACATTTTGCGAGCTTTGCCACTTTTTATGCCGGTCTTAACGTTATGGAGGCAAAAAGCAACTCGGAAATACTTGAAATGCTGCAGTCTCACGTCCGAAAAAGTAAGGAAAAAATAATTATAGGCTTCGGAGCCTCTCCGTATTCGGTGTCCGACGGTCATCTTGTCAGGCGCACCGAGCTTGACCGCGTCTGCCCCGACAAGCCTGTGTTTATAGTTAAATACGACGGTCACGCCTGCGTTATAAACACCGCTCTTTTAAATAAAATCCGTGATAAAATAAAAGGTCTTCGCGGCTTTCACGAGGATACAGGCGAAATGAATCAAGAAGCGTTTTTTGCCGTTTCGGATTATGTTACCAATTCTGTTTCACCGTTGCACCTTATAAAGAATATGCAAAAGGCAGCCGACTATATGGCCTCTGTCGGCATAGGAATGATACACAGCGTCAGCGGCGTCGGATTTTCTCACGATTTGGACGTCGATATGGAACGCTATTTCGGTGCGGGATTGAAAAACGGTATGCAATATCGTGTATTTTTCCAAACCATGGATACCGAAAAGGTAATCAAACGCGGTCTTACGAGAATCGGCGGATGCTTTGAAACAGCTCTCGACGGTTGCTTCGGCTCAAAAGACGCATCTCTTCTCACACCGTATGAAAACAGTAACGACTGCGGAGTTTTATATTATTCCGACGAAAAGGTGACGGAATTTTGTAAAAAAGCAAACCGCGCGGGCTTACAGATAGAGATGCACGCAATAGGTGACAGGGCTTTTAATCAGGCGACAAGAGCCTTGAAAGCAGCCCTTGACGATTATCCGAGAGAAGATCACCGTCACACAATAATTCACGCGTGTTTGCCCACCGAAGAGGGCATTGAAATATGCAAAAAATATAACATCTCATTATCGGTGCAAACCGCATTCATCGACTGGCGACAAGAGCCTGATGAATATCTCAAAGAGATACTCGGCGCGCGCTCAAAAAGACTAAATCCGATTAAGACTTTCTCCGAAAACGGTATAAGGCTTTCGGCGGGCTCGGACGCGCCCTGCACAACGCCCGACCCCATTAACTGGATGTACAAGGCCTGCAATCACTCCTGCGCCGAAGAAGCGTTGTCCGTAAAAGACGCCCTGCGAATGTGCACCTACAACGGGTACCTTGCCACATTTGACGAAAAGGACCGCGGTTCTCTGGAAACGGGTAAAATCGCCGATATGGCAATTCTCTCCGAAAACCCCTATACTGTCCCCAAGGAAAGACTCGGAGAAATCAAAGTTACGGAGCTTCTTCTCGGCGGAAAGACTTACGAGAGTGCAGTCTCGCCGATATTTACGCATATTATGCACGGTATAAAAAACAAGGGCAATTGCTGAAAGCAAAAAACGGGAGGTGAAAAATTTTCACCTCTCGTTTTGTATATACTGCGTATCAAGCCGTATATGCGACCTAAATCACAAATATTTTGTTACATCTTCGGTTTTTCGTTTCGGGACAACGTAATCGCCGTTACCGTCGATGAAATACTTCACGTCTTCGTCATTTATGTCTTTTATTTTGCTTTTATGTGTAGGATAACCGAATGCGACCACAGTATGGAGCGTTTGATTTTCCGTGAGTCCGAAAAGCTCAGACAGCTTTACCTTGTTACAGGCGCCTATAACACAACTTCCGACGCCCTTATCCCACGCCGCAAGCGTCATATTGGAAATGGCAAGTCCCGCGTCCGTATCGCAGTTTTTATTTATATCGAGGTTTTCAACCACTCCTATAAACAGCGTCGGCTCTTCTCCTTCTTTTGGCTGTCCCACCTCAGGCGGCAAATAGCCCGCCCATCTTGTATACGAAAAGGTCTTTTTAACCGCTTCCGGTGATTTCACCACAACAAACGAGAGCGGTTGTTTGTTAGCCGCACTTGAAGCGTAGCGCGCAGCAGTCAAAATATCCTCTACCACGCTGTCGGGCACGGGGTCCTGCTTAAATCTGCGGTATGTACGCCTGGTCTTTAATAATTCCATAATATCCATCGGCTATACTTCTTTCTATACTGAAATTGAATTTATTGCGTCTGCCGCATTATTCGTCGGTGCGATTTTGCAGACAGCTTATATCGACATAATAATAGGACGGGTCCTCCGAATCTATCTGCACGGGAAATGATGTAATATTTCTGTGGGCAATTAAATCCGTAGGGTCAAACCAGAGATTAGGGCTTACAAAAACATAACCCTTTCCGTCTACGGGATCGGTCCATTCACAGAGTACGACGTACGGATTGTGACCGTTGACAGAATAATTTTCATTTACGCTGACTTCGGTGTACGTCGCGTAAACCGTCCTTGAATTTTTAAGATACCGCTTATAAGCACGGTGTTCTTTTATAAGGCTTAAGCCGCCTACCGCAATAAATATCAAGCCGAAAGCACATATAAATATTGATATTCCGTAATCGTCGCCGACAGCAACTCTGTCGGGGTTATCGTTGTCATAGTAAATCTTAATTATCTTTCCGACACGATACGAGCTCATATAAGTACCTATTTCGGTAATATGCTCTTCACCGTCAACATCAAATGCGACATAGACTCGATGGTTTGTCTCATCATCGGCGCCTCTCTCGGTCGTTATCCTGATAATTTCAGCCTCGGCAGCAGTCATATTTTTGCGGTTAAGCGACCTGAAACCTATAATGCATCCGATAATAAAAAACAGTGCACCTGCCACAACAAATGACGAAAATACATATGTTGCCGTTTTATCTCTTCTCATAAACACGCCTCGATTTATACTCTAATATTGCGAGCTGAAAATATTACAACTATACGGATATTTTAGCATAAAAATACAGTTAATGGAAGAAATATATAAAATGGGCAAATCAAACCTGATTTGCCCTAAAATTTGGTTCCCTACCGCTGAATAAAATAGGGTGTCAAAATATATAAGCGGTTATATGAAAAAACACTCCGCATAAAGCTCGGTGCTATTCACGTGACTGTGCGACGAGATAGCGTAACCAAATTATTGTATCTTTTTAGAAATCTCTCTGCAATTAGAAAAATACGGCTTTTGCTTCCGATACTCTCTGATATCCACAGCAATCCCATATCGTCATTTTCAGCGATTTCTGCAAAGCCTAAAAGTACGAACGAGTCCGGAACAACCGGCGGAAAATTATGTTTTATTTACTTAAGCTCAGTTTCATACCTCACTGTTTTTTCATTTTCTAAATCTTGAGCATAAAAAAACAGATAGATTCTTATTTATCTATCTGCAAAAATCAATAATGTTTTGCCTTCGAGCGTTTGTTCGTTAAATTATGATGATTAACAATAAAATCCGACTTGACTTTACAGAATTGTTCCTCATTGATATTTACACCTATTGAAATTTCGATGCGGACAATTACTTGGATGCAAAGGAATAAAAACACAAAATAAAAACCTACCACGATTGTGATAGGTTTTTATTTTGGCTCTCCCAGTTGGACTCGAACCAACGACACCGTCTCTTGCGGTGCCCGACGAAAAACTTCCTTGAAGCGTCGTTTTTCTGTCGACCGCTGCGCCATCCTGCCCTCGCTCCTCCTGCCACCGGCAGCGCTCGGTCACGATGCAGTTAACAGCCTTCGGCTGTTTGTACAAGCTGCCATTGACCGAATTCAATTTGAAAGAAAAAAATAAAGACGTTCAAAAGAACGTCTCTATTTTTGTAAAGATGATACAAAAGAGATGCCTTTTGCAAATTGTAACGAGGACTTGAACTAACGATAATAATCATATTAGTAGCTAAAATTAAACTTTCAAGTTGCAAATAATGAACTATTGAAAATTAAATAAAATTTATGTTATGATTAATTATCAGGAGGAGAGAATATTATGATTTTAAATCACATTCGAAATAGAAAAATTTGTAAAAAATATAGTAAAGACAATGTTGGATATGATTCGGAAGGATCTCTAATTGAAGATGTATTATTTGAAGCAAAGAACAAAAATTTATTCATTATTCGCCATATACGATATGCTGATGGAAATTACAATCTTACTACGTTTGGAATTTATAAAATTTTAAATAACAAGGAAAAAGTAATCGGAAATCTCAAGTATGTTTTTGAGAATACAGATTGTTCTCATCCATATATGATACTCTGTGATATATGTTTTGATATTCCTTACCAAAATATCGGAATAGGTTCAAAAACATTGAAATTGTTTGAAAAACGCGCAAACGATTATGGGGCTTTATATATAGAAGGCACATTAAGCGATGTGGATGAGTTGTCAATGGATAACCAAGTGTTGAGGGATATTTTTTATCAAAACGCAGGTTATACAATCATCAACCATAAAATATTCAAAAAATTATCAGATTAAAAATACAAATAAATAATGATTACAATAGCAATCTTAAAGGTAAGATTGCTATGTAAAACAACATTATTATATAGCGTTCTATAATACAGAACGGTCACATTAGATTATAAAGTATTGGACACTTGACAAATGGGAAAGCAAATATTGGGATAATAACAATCATACTTAATCATACAAAAATATATACAAATTGCAGTATTTAAATAAATATGTCACAGATTATAGTTAGATAATAAAAAATCGTATGATAACATATAAAAGATAACAGACTTCTAATCGAACACTTTGGTTCAGATTTCGAAGTCTGTTCAACTGGGACCTCCCCACAAATTTGAACCCTCTAATATCAATTGAAACTTCGTGATATTCCATTTTTAGTGAGTTAGTTCAGAATATATGAAATAGCTAATTAAAACATATTTACTTTCAAATCAACCTGGCTGCCAATATTCTCCGTAACCATATGTACCAAACAATCATTCAGTATCAAATCTTTAATTACAGATGAATGTGGATGTCGATAACTATTTTTACAGCCAGCAGAAATTATATTAATTGCATTTAGTTTAGCTATTTCATTATTATAGTTATGCCGTGAGCCATGATGTGGAATCTGAACGCATCCGATATATTCCCAATAATCATTATATGCTTTACTTAGATCTTCCCATTTTTTTACTCCGGATGCATCATAATCACCCAAATACAAACAGCCATTTTCTTTTACTGCAAAACAACAATCGTAAAAACAATATTTAGGAATAGCATAGCATTGCTTGATATATCTGTTTTTTGTTCCTGAAAACAGAGTCATTGAATTGGTATTAAAAGTTCCGCTGACTTGCCTATAAGCTTCTTTTATTTTGCCTTTATCATTTGGATAATTATCAATAATGTCCTCAATTTTCTTCTCAATTAGCTCCGTACTATAATCAAATATATCGGCAATAGCCTTTTTAAATTCATCAATGCGTTTTTTTTGCCTGAAATTGAAAGGAATCAATTCCCAATCAAATTTTTTATCGAGAACAGAATCCAATTTATTTACAACATTTTCTCCCGATGAAATATACCTTGCGTCAACACTATTCCAATTCTCTCCATCTACAGTCCCAACCTGATTAAGCCTCGGGGCATCATACACTCTTAAACTGTTAATAGCGTTATACGGATTTTCAATAAAACTATACAAAAAACTCTTTTTATCTACTGATAATAACGCCTTCAGTTTTAAATACGCTTTATCTTCCGTAGTAACAAGTGGAAAAAACAAGTTCTTAACTTGGCAATGTTGTAGCAAAACCGGCAAGCCGTTTATATGATCCTCATCCAAATGCGATATAAATACAGCATCAATAACTTCTCCGCTTTTAAACTCATCTCTAATCTGCTGTTTAACAATTGATTGATCAGTTGAAGAACCGCAATCATAAATAATTGTATGCCTACCATCTTTAAGATTAAATACTTCTCTACAAAAAGTTCCCTGACCAACTGGTAAAAAACTGCGTAACATATCATTTCTCCTTTATAAATTGTGTTTTATGTGCAAAATTCACATGTAAAAATCAAAATTGCAATTATTGAAATTTCATTTGCTTTCATTTTGTTTTATATTTTACTATTCCAAATTAATAAAATTCTCGTATTCTTTCCAACAACTCTTTCTCCTGCTTTGGTTCGAGATAATCCATTCGTTTCGCGTGATTTGTCTCTAAATAATTCAACCATCCTTGCAGCATAGACATATAGTCATCATCCAAAGTGCTTAAATTAGAATACTTGCCTACATAACCATTGCCGGCGTGCCACGTCTCTTGCCTAACAGGATAATAATTCAAATTTTCACCACTCACGACTTTTGCATATCCATTTTCGTCAATAACCAATGTATTATGTTTTCTATCGTCTGCTTTTTCCATTTCAATTTTGATTTCTTCTTTTGTAAATAAATGTTCAGGCTTTCCACACCTTTGAATATCAAATGAAAAGAATGCTGCACCGCAACCATCGAAATTATTTACTTTGCAATAGTTAGTTAGCATTTTTTCACATTCTTCAATACAACTTGAAACCTCTTTTTTATCATATATTAGTTTGATTTCATCCATGTGGTTTCTTTTTCTCTTCATATATCCATCATTACACAAACAAAATTCGCCCTCTATCACGCTGTCAAAATCAAGTTTTCCATCATTGATTGTCAATGTTATGTAATATGCGATATTGGTAGCTTTTTTCGTATATTCTGAAACATCAAATATCCAATTTTTAAATTCATCTCTTATAAAAGTCTCTACACACCTCGCTTCATTAATTTCAGGTTTATTGGAATCCTCTTTCATTCTTACTTTAGCCTTATATTCGGCATCCTTGCTTTTAATAAGTAGGTTTGTATATTCTCTAAGCTCTTCATGAGAAAACTCACCATGACGCCCATCATAGGTTTCAGGTATTTTATTGTACGGTCCGCTTTTTAATACAAACAAAAACTTGCCTTTCAAATATCTTGCAACGACCTTATAACCACTAGGTAATTCTTTACCCGAATCATAATCATATACACCATATTGCTCATATTCTGCTGAGACATAATGTGCAGGATAATCTTCCACTAGTATTTCGTATTCGAAATCGGCACAGTAAACAGGATTTAATTCTTGGCACTCTAACAATAAATAATTCCACTCTTCATTTTTATCAAATCTTTCAAAAAATAACGCTTTTGGCTTAACCAAATTTATCTCTTTACAATCATCATAAATATAAATACATCCATCTTCATTTGCCAAACTTGCCTTTAAAAAATCCTGTCCTCCAGCTGATGAAAACAACATATGATTATGAGCTTGTGTTTTAGCCAACACATTGAGAACAGTAACAATTTCAACAGGATTTCTCCAAATTATTGTTTCGCCTGAATTCTTCAAAAAATACTTGTTTAAAAATTGCCATTCACTTCTTTGAGATTTACTATAATCATCAGATACCTCAAGCCATTTCAATAGGTGATTTTTAAAACTATCAATAGATGGACGGTTTTCGGGTGTATTATCGGTTGCGTTCTTTAATAATTCTTCAATTTCGACTAAATGTATATTTTGAAGATGCTTATAATTTTTCAAACTATGTTTACTATCCGAAAAATCATACACCCCTTCAAAACCTGTTTCATCAAGCGACAATAACATCCATAAGGTTTTTGCCAAGGAATATACATCGGCTTTCTTGCCATCTGCTTTCTTAGGATTTCTTTTCATTTCCGGAGCTATTGTAAAAATAGCTCCTAACCCTCTATCTTCGCGAGTATAATTATTTTCTCCATCCGGCAAATCTACTAATCCAAAATCTCCTATATAATATCTGTTATCATAAAAATACAAATTGCTTGGTTTAATATCTCTATGTGAAATATTTTTTGTGTGTAATTTTGATAATGTATTACAGATATCCATTATTCCTAATACAATTTCTCTAGGACTAGATTCATGTTCTTTTATATACTTAACTATGGGCTCAGCAATTGGCATCGTATATTCAAACTTATATTTAGAACTCCAAATAATTGGAAGTATCCCAACAATTTCTTTATAATTTTGTTTAATAACAGCAATTTCATCTGTAAAACGAGATTCCTTTTCTTTATTTGCGTTCTTGTGAAGTTTTTTTAATGCAACAATTTGGTTATCATTTGTTTGAATTTTATAAACTGTTGCATTTCCTCCACTACCAAGTTTTTTTATTATCTTATAATTCAACCAATGATACCTCCAATACCTTATCTTAAACATCCATCTTTAAAATAGTTGATTTTTACATTCTAATTATACATTTAGTTTTCATTCATTTCGATACAATCTATTTAATTCAATTACCTATACTTTTCTAATAGTTTCTGCTACACTATAAACTAAAAATTTTATAGGAAGTATTTATCATAAAAATAAATACAGACAAAAGCAGAAAGACTAAGCATTTATATGTATTTTAACAATAATACATAAATATGTCTTCATATTTTATTTAGAAACAAAAAACTATTCGATAACACAGAAAACCACTCGTTTTTACGAGATTACAAAAAAAACAGACTTCTAATTGACCAATTCAGGTCAGATCTTGAAGTCTGTTCAAAATTTACATTTCTATTTTTATTTCTCCTGGCATTTTTGCAGTGTTATTTTGCTGTATAGAGATTATTTCATCTGCATTTTTATAATTCTGTTGAAATTTTTCTTTCCTAAAAGAAAGTTTTTCTAACAAATAATTATAACGAATCTGAAACTCTGCAAAAACTTCACTCCAAGTTTTAACATAAATCTTATAGTTGTCCACTTTAAACACTAAAGATTTTTCACCGTGAGATTTATTATTATTGATTTCGTTTTCAATATATTTATCAGATGAAAATCCATTTCCTATCAAATAAAACTCCCACCTCATATTTGGAGCATTAAACTCGTCAGCACTCATAATCACACTCATATATTTTTTTACCTGACTTAATTGTTTTTCCCCAAGATTGATATTGGGATGCTTAAGTTCTACAACAATATTATCAATTGTGTCGCTATGAATATTTTGTCTTACTGCAAAAATATCCATTTGCTTCAACTTATCTGGATGCTCAACACCCTTGTCATCATATTCTTTGTGAAGGTGATGCATGTATCTTCTCAGTGCTTCTTCAAAATTTGGCTCTGCAGCAGTAACCAAATTGTATTGTTCCCCAAATATCCAGTAATGGCTTTCTATCATTTTTTGGATATGGTCTACTTCATTCGCTTTCAATTCACTATTAAAAACTAATTGTTTAAGGTCTTCAATAGCTGCATACCTATCTTTTAACAAGTTTATTGTTTTTGTTATATTTGATAGGCTGGCATAGTTTAGAATTTTGGCAAGCTCCTCACGCTCATTTGAATCCATATCTAAAATTTCTCCCAATATTTCAAACAATGAATTGACCTCTCCGCTTTCCATTATTAAATCAATTAAGCGTATAAACGTCTTCCTTTGCTCTTTGTTCATACTGGATGAAAAAATTTTAGGTTCTGCCATATACAGACAAGAAATTACTTCTTCAACTTGACTCTTTCTAAAATTCAATAGTGGATCTTTTTCGTCAAAGTTAGGGAAGGCTGAACTAATTTCTAATCGTTCAACAACTTCTGAAACATGATTTTTTAAAAAAGGTCTTCTTTTATTAAAAAGCATTTGATTTATTTCACGCATCATTAACAGGAAGTTATTGCTCTTTTTAGTGTACATAACATTCCTATTGACATCAAGTTGTTCGTTCTCGTTATTACTAACGAAATCAAAATTATCAAACAAAACACTTTTAATGAACACACTATGGTAAAAAGCATCACCCTTGTTATTATACGTAGTATTTTCTTTTTGCTTTTCTTTTCCGCTACTATCAATATAGTAATATTTCGAATACTCAGTCAATTTAGATTTCCAGCATAAAATTTTAACAGAATACGATGGCTTATCTCCATCTTGCGTTACATCTACAGAATCCTTTTCTAAAATAAGGTGTGCATAATCTAACTTTTCACCATTTATAATAATTTGATAACCTTTATCTTCGTTTAATTCTAAATACCAACAAAACTCTTTGCAAAGTTGTTCTTTAATCATCTCAATTGTAAAATCTTCGGAATCTACATTTATGAATTCAACAACTGTTCCTGCAGGTTTTTCAACTTCAATTGGCAAGGTAGCTTTATAATGATTTAACTCACTTGAATCAATAGTTATAGAATACTCATAATTTTTATTTCCCTGAGAGTATACTGTTGTCCATGTAGCAAGGGAAGAAAATGTAAAAAATGTTAATCTACCAACACCATTTTTACCATGAATATCTGATTGCTTAATATTCGGATCAAAAATTTTTTCAGACTGAAAAAATGGCCTAAATTTATCATCTAATAGTTCATTATTAATACCATATCCATTATCAATAATTTTAATATATGATATTGCGTCCAACTCATTATGCATAATTTCAACATTTATTTGTGTCGCTTTGGCATCAAAACCATTCCAAATATATTCACATATTGATTTTAATGCGGTATATTTTTTTAATGAATTTCTAATACCTGTAGAGGTAATTTGCACATTATTGTCATTCATATTACCAACCTCCTGCTAGACTACACATCAATTATAAACGATTTAATGAAATTATTCAATATACAATTATTAAAACGAATAATACTCAAAAGCATATATCCCAAATAACAGCATTATAAAAAACGCTTTCAAATTTAATCCACACAAACTCATTGCGTCTTAGCTTAAAATATGTTCATTAAATCAACTTTCTATATCATTGCGATCTAGAAAACTATAATAATCCTTTACTATCTCAAATTGTTCTACTATATCATTTCTAAATTTTTCTTCATGCATTTGCCCTTCTATGAATTTTTTACAAACCAATATTAAATCCTCAAAAATTTCAATAAATTCTTCATCATCAATTATTGTTGCTTTTTCTTCAAATTCTTTTGCAAAAACCTCAGCCAACAATTCTCCGCCTATATAATCATTAATCAACTTAATAATATCTTGAATTTCAGAAAATTCAAAAGCAACACAAGTATCGCCAATTAAACTAATTAATTCAATCCTATTCTTGGGATGTTCTATTTCTTCATATAAAGTTTCAACTTCATCAATCAAAATTTGAGGAATATTGCCCATTGAAAGTTCTGATAAGTATTCATTGATTAAATTTACATCAATATCCAAAGGTTCAATCTCATCGAGAAATCTTAAAAAAGCACAGGTTTCTTCCGTATTACGTATACAAGCAATCAACTCTTTTACCGCAATTGATTCTGTTATTTTCATTTCTTGCAATGATTTATTTCTATAATTACCTAGAAAAATCTTTTCGGCTTTTGAATCTGCTAGTAATTCGTATGTATATGTCCCATTTTTATTTGCGCCCTCTCTAATCAACGAATAATATTTATTTGCTATACTACCAAGTGTTCTGCCCACCAAACTTTTAACCCTTTCATTAACCATAACCTTTCTAGATATAAAATGATATTCTATTTTCTCTGGTTTCAAATGCTTTTTTACAAACTCAACAAAAAGGTTCGCTTCCTTACATTCACTAGTATTAATATTAAATCTATTATATCGAGCACTCTTATAAAAGTTTGTAGAAAGCATCAAAAAGTCATTTTCTCTATTATTAAACTCGATTTGTGCGCTTCTTTTTATCCTACTATGCAAATCTTGATGACTATGGGTAATAAGGCTTTTTTCAAATTCTTCATATTCGTCAAAATTAATATCCTCAAAAAGTACAATAATTATTTTTTGCAGTCTTTCTATTCCTACTGATGTATGATATAAAAATGAAAACAAGGGAGAACTTTCTTCAATGCAAATCATTTCATTAAGTGCTTCTATTCCATCATATATAAATTCGCCCGAAATATCTAATTCGTGCCCCATATTGAAATTTTTATAAGCCCATAACTGATTCATTTAATAAAACCCTTCTTTTATGATTATTAAATAATTACTATTCTTTTATTATACCATAATTCACCACAGCATTCTATATGTTGACACGCATATTATTGAAGGAATACAAGTTTCAAGTAAACAATATACCTAATCAAGCAAAAACAGGCTTTGAAATCAAACATTTAAGTTATGGATTTCGAAGCCTGTTCACTTATTCATTTTATATTATAATATTGTTTATTTTTTATTATATCAATCACATCAGCAGAATACTTATCATCTATTTATATCCCAATTTAACCTACCCTTTCACCTACCTCAACACCTACGTTACTATCTTTTAGAAAGGACATATACATAACAACCTTTAAAAGCGTAATCTGATTTATTCTATTTTATGATAAAATAGTTGCTCCAAATAAAATTTTAAGGAGGCGTTTTATCATGAAAAAATACTATTCAGATGAAACAAAAAATCAAACAGTCCAGGAGTTCATTAACGGAAAGAGTGCATCAAAATACATGCTGAAACCGGAATATCAAGAAGTACTATATATTCTTGGATTGAATCTCAAAAAGAATCTTTCACTAAAGCCAAAAAAATCAATCTCAGGGATTATCGTGAACTTGTAACTAAATGTGAAAGGCAACAAAAAAATCATTCAAATTTTAAAGGTCTCGCCTTGCACTGCTTCATCTCCATTAAGAGAAAGATACAATGTGATTAAATCTTTCAAAGATACATATAGCGAAACATTGTTATGCGAAGCTCTTAATGTATCTAAAGGAAGTTATTTTAATTATATTTTTAGGAACAAGAATGATGCTAGCCAATATGTAGCTAAAGTTGAAGATATGACACCAATTATTGCACAAATATATCACGAATCAAATCAGATATACGTTCCGGGTAAGGTTCACGCTATACTTAAGGACAGAGGATATAATGGGATCAGCATTCATGTCAATGAAATACAACCCTGTTTAGCCGCCCCAACCGCCTGATCCGGCACACTGCGTACAAGCTACTCCATCTGTTTTATAGACTCTTTGTCCCTGTGGTCCGAGGATAAGTTGCTTAAGATTTTCTGCATTGCCACAGGTGAGAGGAAATATCCTTCCAGTACTTCTTCCTCCAAGATTTGCGACAATGTTCAACCGTCTTCGCTGCTGCGGGACTCCGAAATTTGCGCTGTTATGCACACACCATTCAACACCATACCCCAATTCAGTAAGCGTGGTGAGGATGGTTTTAAATGTCCTGCCTGAGTCATGCGATAACAAACCGGTGACATTTTCCAAAAGAAGAAATGGAGGCCGTTTCTTTTCAGCGATTCGGGCAACTTCAAAGAAGAGAGTTCCCCTTGTATCGTCTGCAAATCCAAGCCGTTTCCCAGCAACCGAGAAGCTTTGGCATGGAAATCCAGCACATATGAGGTCGATGTCGGGCAATTCATTGGGGTTAACGGTTCTTGCGTCTTCAAAAAATATCTCTCCTTTCGGCTCATAGATGGCGTTATATGCTTGATTTACATACCTATCAATTTCACAGTGACCGATGCATTCATAGCCGCCCACATCTTCAAGCCCTGAACGGAAGCCACCGATCCCTGCGAACATATCAAAAAATCGGATTGCCATAGCAAATCCGACCAATTCCTATTTATTTTCCGTACCACCTCACATTCCCAAAACGGGGGAGTTGTCCTCGTCCATATTCTGATTTTCTTCTTCCGCAATTTCCTCATCGGTCAATTTGCGAAAGCTGTCCTCGCCAGGGACAATAGCAAGAGTTCTGCCATTATCCCATTTCATATGGATTTGCGCGGCATCGTCCACATGAACAACTGTACCTTTTGTACCTTCCGGTACCGGGGCATACGGATCGTCCATACTGAGCAACATAATTCGTGTACCGGGTGGGTAGTTACCTTTCATACGCTGTGCAAATCGCCGTTCTGCTTCAAATCTGTTCATAATCTTACATCTCTTTTGATTTCAACATAAAAAAAGCCAACCGTTATATTTCAAACGATTGGCTATGTATATATATGAAAAAAGGCAGATGGATTTTTTCTATCTGCCTTAATATGTCTAATATTTCGTTTTATGATGGTTCAACTCTACTCGCAAATGGGAAACAGCGATTTTACATCTATGAATTTGAACTGTTGAAAATCGCTCTATAGACAGCAAAAAACCTCGGTAACACCGAGGTTTTTGGGGCTCCATCTTTTTTGTAACCACTTTATGTTGGAGACAGTCGGAATCGAACCGATGCCCCCCACACTGCCAGTCAGGCACTCATCCCAGTTAAGCTAATGCCCCATATGTTGCAAACCGTTGATTTTGCGGAATTTTTGTTGTATTTTGTATTATATTGAATGAAACACCTAAATGTTGTATAATAAAGAACAAATTCATAATTACAAATATATTTTTAAGGAGCTCATATAATGGATTGGCAAATTTTCTTACTGTATTTACAGAAAACGCAAAACAAAGAAAAACTTTCAAACTGGTGGGATGCATTTAAAACTTTACCTCTAAAATTAAAAGTGGTTTTTTCTATCTATTTTACAGCTACTATTTCTATGGTAACTTGTTTTATTTTAAGTTATTGGTTTAAAAACGCTTCTATAGGCATATTGATATCTATATTGATCATAGTTATATTAGCATTTATTCTTAATGCATCTCGCGAGGATATTAAAAATGCAATAGATAGAAAAATAAATCAACGTCAAGAATTGTTTGAAATATTAAAGTCTGAAGGAATTATCAAAAAAAATCAAATAAAACAACTTTATCGAAGGTTATCAATACGATTAAATAAGCATTATGAGAATAATCAAAAAATAACAAAGTACATAACCACAAGTTTTCAAATTCTCATCATTCCTTTTCTGCTTATGATTATGTCAAATGTATTTAGTTTAGATGGTGAGTTTGAGCAAAAACTTTCGTTATGCTTTGTCCTTCTATTGTTAGCAGTTTCGCTCTCTATAATATTTATTATGTTCTTTAAAGCAATATCATTTATCAATTACAGACGATTTAATGACTTAGAATTATTTTTATCTTTTCTCCAAGATATCTTAGATTTCGAATTTGAAATTGAAGATAATGATATTCTTTAATTTATAAACAAAAACCAACATAAAAAATTTATCAAGTATGAATCAATGTGTAAGTGGGAAGTTCGAGTCCAATATGAATAGAATTTATGCCGTTTGGCATCTATAAAACTATCTTTTGAAATTTTTCCATAAAAAGCAAAAAAGCCTTGGAAAATCAAGGCTTTTTCGTGGGCATCTTTTTTGTTACCCTTTTATGGCTCCCCCAGTTGGACTCGAACCAACGACACCGCGGTTAACAGCCGCGTGCTCTACCGACTGAGCTATGGAGGAATATTGAAACCGACTAAGCAAAGCTTAATCGGTTATTTATGTCGGCATCGACCTATTTTCCCGGGCCGCTTCCAGCCAAGTATTTTCGGCACG
>ERZ772867.2313-NODE-2313-length-18845-cov-6.967163_pt1 | contig 18845 bp, 15 predicted proteins | sample MGYA00511341_ERZ772867 | MGnify/ENA primary metagenome ERZ772867 (study PRJEB29015, sample SAMEA2737707) | human gut metagenome | biome: human gut; feature: human-associated habitat; material: faeces | place: China | collected 2012 ... | reverse complement strand
TGTTCCAGAGCGTGGCCGTGGGCAAGAGCCGCCAGAGCATTTCCAGCCTGATGGATATCCGCCCCGATTACGCCAACGTTGAGGACGAGGACGGCAAACTGGAGCAGGTGGACCCCGATGATGTGGAGGTGGGCACCGTGATCGTGGTCCAGCCCGGCGAGCGGGTGCCCATTGATGGCATCATCGTGGAGGGAACTTCTGCCCTGAACACTGCCGCCCTGACCGGCGAGAGCCTGCCCCGGGATGTCCGCTCCGGTGATGAGGTCATCAGCGGCTGTGTGAACATGACCGGCCTGCTGAAGGTGCGGACCACCAAGGAGTTCGGCGAGTCTACCGTTTCCAAGATCCTCGATCTGGTGGAAAATTCCAGTATGAAGAAGGCCCGCACCGAGAACTTCATCACCCGCTTTGCCCGGGTCTACACCCCCGCTGTCTGCTACGGTGCACTGGCGCTGGCCTTTGTTCCCCCCATCGTTCTGCTGCTGATGGGCCAGCCCGCCCGCTTCGGTGACTGGGTCTACCGCGCCCTGACCTTCCTGGTTATCAGCTGCCCCTGCGCTCTGGTCATCTCCATCCCGCTGAGCTTCTTCGGCGGCATCGGCGGTGCGTCTGCCTGCGGCATCCTGGTCAAGGGCTCCACCTATCTGGAGGAGCTGGCTCGCACCGGCATCGTGGTGTTTGATAAGACCGGCACCCTGACCCAGGGCACCTTCAAGGTGGTGGGCATCCACCCCGAAAACGGCGTGACCGGGGATGCCCTTGTGGAAGCCGCCGCACTGGCTGAGAGCTGGTCCAAGCACCCCATCTCCCTGAGCATCAGAAACGCTTACGGTAAGGACATTGACCCCAACCGTGTGACCGATGTGCAGGAGCTGGGCGGCCACGGCGTGACCGCAAAGGTGGACGGCAAAGAAGTCGCCGCCGGCAACGCCCGCCTGATGGCAAAGCTGGGCCTGACGGTTTCCGAGATCACCGAGCCGGGCACCATCGTCCATGTTGCCATGGAAGGCAGATATGCAGGCTATCTGCTCATCGCTGATGTGGTCAAACCCCACAGTGCTGCTGCCATCAAGGGCCTGAAACAGGCCGGTGTCCGCAAGACGGTCATGCTGACCGGCGACGCGGAGCCTGTGGCAAAGGCCGTTTCCGTCGAGCTGGGTCTGGATGAATACCATGCAGGCCTGCTGCCCGGCGACAAGGTGGACCAGATCGAAACGCTCCTCGCCGCAAAGCAGCCCAAAGAAAACCTCGCTTTTGTGGGCGACGGCATCAACGATGCCCCGGTTTTGTCCCGTGCGGATGTGGGCATCGCCATGGGTGCTCTGGGCTCCGATGCTGCCATCGAGGCCGCTGATGTTGTCCTGATGGACGATGACCCGGCCAAGATCGCGCTGGCCATGCGCATTGCCCGCCGCACCCTGCGCATCGTGTATCAGAACATCGTGTTTGCTCTGGCGATCAAGTTCGCCTGCCTGGTGCTGGGTGCGCTGGGTCTGGCCAGCATGTGGACCGCCATCTTCGCCGATGTGGGCGTGATGGTGCTGGCTGTGCTGAACGCCACCCGTGCCCTGTACACCAAAGATCTTGCAAAAAAGAACGCGCAGTGACCGTGCTCTCTGCCCCCGCCTGAGTGCTGATGCCCGGCGGGGGCTTTTCGCTGCCGGTGAATTGCATTCTGCCCGAAGTGATGGTACAATAAGACACAGTGACCCCCGCCGCCGGACGTTTTTCCGGCAGATAGATGGAAGAAAGAAGGCTTTTTATTATGAGCATGAACACGGTCCCTGAGCGTCTGGCTGCCCTGCGGGCTGCCATGAAGGCCAACGGCGTGGACGTTTATCTGATTCCGGTGGGTGACCCGCATTCCAGCGAGTACCTGCCCGACCATTACACCTCCCTGACCTATTTCTCCGGCTTCCACGGCGAAAATTCCAACTTCGTCGTCACCCCCACCGAGAGCGCTGTCTGGGCAGACGGCCGCTACTTTGTGCAGGCCGAGAAGGAGATCGTCGGTACCGAGATCCAGCTGATGCGGATGGGTGAGCCGGGCGTGCCCACCGTGGAGGAATACTGCGGCAAGGTGCTGCCTGAGAACGGCGTGCTGGGCCTGTGCGGCCTGACCGCTTCCTGCGGGCTGGTGCGCGGCGTGCAGAAGGAGCTGGATGCCAAAAAGGGCACCATCAAGACCCTGAACCTTGAGGATGAGCTGTGGACCGAGGGCCGCCCCGCCCTGCCTGCCACCCCGGCATGGATCCTGCCCAAGGAGTATGCGGGCTTCTCCCCTGCCGAAAAGCTGGAGCGCCTGCGCGGCAGGCTCAAGGAGCTGGGCTGCACCGCACAGCTGGTGGGCAAGCTGGATAATCTGGCCTGGCTGCTGAACCTGCGCGCCATGGATATCCAGTGCACCCCCTATGCCATGTCCTACTGCTATGTGACCCCGGAGCGCGCGGTGCTCTTCATCAACACCGCACGTCTGGGTGCGGAAGCTGCTGCAGAGCTCAAGGCCAACGGCGTGGAGATCCAGGAGTACGATGACGTGCTCAAGTTCCTGGCCGCTGAGACCGAGCCCCAGACCGTGCTGGCCGACCCTGCATCCGTGAACTTTGCCGTTTACGAGACCCTGCAGAACAACGCCGCCCTGACCGTGAAGGATGAGGCCGACCCCCTGCTGCCCATGAAGGGTGTGAAGAATGAGGTCGAGCTGGCTCACGACCGCGAAGCCCATCTGCGGGATGCAGTTGCCATGGTGCGGTTCCAGAAGGAGCTGGAAGAGCGTCTGGCTGCCGGGGAAGAGCTGACCGAGCTGACTGTGGACGAGATCCTCCACAAGTACCGCTCTGCACAGGACAAGTTCATCGTGGAGAGCTTTGGCACCATTGCCGCCTACGGTGGAAACGCTGCCATGATGCATTACCACGCCACCGAGGAGGACCATGCCAAGCTGGAGCGCAAGGGCTTCCTGCTGGTGGACAGCGGTGCCACCTATCTGGACGGCACCACCGATATCACCCGCACCTACCCGCTGGGTGAGCTGACCGAGGACGAAAAGCTGTTCTACACCTGGACCCTGCAGTGCCACATCGACATTGCAAAGGCTGTCTGGCTGAACTACTGCGACGGCCACATGCTGGATACCATTGCCCGTGAGCCGCTGTGGCAGCACCTCATCAACTACCGCTGCGGCACCGGCCACAGCGTCAGCTTTGTGGGCAACGTCCACGAGGGTCCCCACTCCCTGAACGGCCGCAACACCACGGTGTTCCAGCCGGGCATGATCGTCACCGATGAGCCGGGCGTGTACGAGGCCGGTCAGGTGGGTATCCGCATTGAGAACGTGCTGGAGTGCTACCACAAGGCCGACAACCAGTACGGCACCTTCCTGGCCTTCCGTCCGCTGACCTTTGTGCCCATTGCCACCTCTCCTGTGGTGCCCGGTGTCCTGACCCGGGACGAGCTGGACTGGCTGAACGCCTACCACCGCGAAGTGTTTGAGAAGCTGGCTCCCCGCCTGAATGAAGAAGAGCGGGATTGGCTGGCAAAGAAGTGCGCTGCCATCGGAGCATAACCACAAAAAAGGGAGACCCCGCAGGGGGTCTCCCGATTTTGGTTTATTCTTTCCGGTTTTTCCAGTATTCCTTGGCTTCCTCAATGATCTTTTTGAAGGGGCCGGAGGGGTAGGTGCTCTCGGCGATATCCACCAGGAACTTATACAGCTGGGGCCGCACCTCCTCGTACATCCCAAGGCGGGTGTAGAGGTCTTTATAATACCGGAACGTCTGGATCTTGTTCTGCACGATGGAGGCCGGGTTGATCTGGGTGTGGCAGATGCTCTGGGGATTCTGGACGTAGTAGTAACCGGCTTTGTCAATGGAAACAAACGTCTCGGCATACTGGATATACTGCATGTTGAACACCAGATCCTCGGCCCATTTCATCTCGCTGGTGAACTGGATGTCATTGCCGGTGAGCAGGATGCGGCGGTAGAGCTTGTTCCAGAGCACGCTGTAAAAATAGGAGGCGGGCTTGTCCATCAGCCGCAGGGCAAAGGTGTCCTTGTCGTAGACCCCGGCGGGCAGGAAACCGTATTCCCGCACCTCAGGGGGCCGGGCAACACTCATCACGCCCAGATTGTCCTCCAGCTTTTCCAGCACCTGCTCGGGCTTTGTGGCCCCGGCGGGGATCACCATCTTGTAGGGCGCGATCACAAGGTCTGCGTGGTGCGCCTCGGCGGCTTCCACCAGATGCTGGGTGAAGCCCGGGTCGATGTAGTCATCGCTGTCCACGAACTGGACATACTCGCCCCCGGCTAGCTTCAGGCCCAGGTTGCGGGTGTCGGACACGCCGGAGTTCTCCTTGTCCACCAGCACGATGCGGCTGTCCTTGGCGCGGAACTCCTCACACACGGGCAGGCTGTGATCCTTGGAGCCATCGTTCAGGATGATGAGTTCAATGTTTTTATAGGTCTGGTTCAGGATGCTGCCGATGCAGCGGGCCAGATGGTTCTGAGCGTTGTATACGGGCAGGATGATGCTGACGAGCGGCTGATCCATGGCGGTGTCCCCCATTTCTTTTTTCGTCCATAATACTCCCTCATGGCGCAAAAATCAAGCGCTGTGCAGAGGGAAAGGAGGAGCGGATATGATCTTTCACATTGCGGTGTGCAGCCCGGACCCTGTGCTGCGGGGCCGGGTGCAGCGCCACTGCATGGAATATTATGCCCGCCGGGCCGATGCCTGCATCGTGGAGCAGCTGGAAAGCACAGCGGCCCTGCTGCAGCAGGAGGAAGCAGGCTCCCGGTACGAGCTCTACCTCATTGAGCTGCCCGCCGCCAACCCGTGCAGCGGCCTGCAGGCGGCGGCAGAGCTGCGCCGCCGGGGCGTGCGGGCCCCGCTGGCCTTTCTGGCCCACACCACGGTTTATGCCTACGAAGCGTTCCGGGTGGACGCGATGCAGTACCTGCATATCCCGTTCCGTCCGGAGCAGCTGACAGCCCTGCTGGACCGGGCCACCGAGCCGGAATACGGCCCGGTCATCCCGGTCACCACGGCCATGGGTCTGCGGGCCCTGCCCTTTGCGGACATCGAGTATCTGGAATGCACCCACCATGTGGTGCACTACCACCTTGCCAGCGGCGAGGACGTGGCCTCCCTTTCTCTGCGGGTGCCCTTTTCCGAGGTGGCAAAGCCCCTGCTGGCCGATGCCCGTTTTCTGCAGCCCCACCGCTCCTATGTGGTCAACCTTGCCGCCGCCGCTCAGCTCTCCTCCGGGGAGCTCTGGATGCGCAGCGGGGCACGGGTGCCCATCCCCCGGGGGCGCGAACCCGCCGTAAGGGCGGCGTTCCGGGCGTTTCTGGAAGGATAGGTCTATCACACGAAAAAGAAAGCGGCCTGCATCTGCGGGCCGCTTTCTGCGTGGTGCAGGGTCATACTTTGTCCCAGTCCAGCTCCGTCCAGTCGGTCAGGAACTGGTCGCTGACCTGCCGCAGGGCGGGCTCATCGGACTTGCTGGCGGCATCGGCGATGCCGATGACACGGAAGCCTGCGTCGTGGGCGGTGCGGGCGGCGTAGAGGGAATCCTCACAGACAACGCACCGGTCGGGGTCAGTGCCGCCCAGGCGTGCAAGGGTCTGGAAAAACACATCCGGCCTGCTCTTGTGGAGCGCCCCCTGTGCCTCCACATAGAAGTCGAAATATTCATCGATGCCCAAGCGGGTGAGCACGGTGCGGCACTGGGCGCTCCAGGTGTTGGAGCAGATACACATGCGGGCACCCGCGGCCTTCAGGCGGGCCAGCAGCTCCCGCACGCCGGGCTTGAGCGCCACGGTCTCGTAGAGCTTTGTGATAACATCCCACATCACATCGTTGTAGTCCTCCATTTTCAGGGGCAGGTCATACTCCCGAATGAGGTAGGCCGCGCCATCGGCCATGCCCATGGTCAGGAGCGTTTTGTGGAGGTCAGATTCTGGGGTGCGGCCATAGCGGGCCAGCAGGGCATCGGGCGCGCCCTCCCATACCACGGTCATGCTGTCGGTCAGGGTGCCGTCCATATCAAAGATCCAGTTGTTGCAGTGCATTGTTTTACCTCCACCATCGTTTCACACAAGTTAACAAAATTATACCATGGATTTTGTTCCAAAAACAGGGAGAATTTTTCCGGAAAATATGGTATACTTCTGACAGATTTCCAAAGAATGACTAGGAGGCGTTCCAGATGGCACAGAATGATACCCCGGTCAAGGCACTGGTGCTGGCAGGCGGCGGTGCGCGCGGCAGCTATCAGGTGGGTGTGTGGCGTGCCCTGACCGAGCTGGGCTGGCGGCCACAGATCATCACCGGCACCAGTGTGGGCAGCCTGAACGGTGCCATGTTTGCGCTGGACCTGTACGAAACGGCCCGGGATATGTGGATGAGCATCCGCAGCCAGGACGTGATGGAGCTGCCGGAGGAAAACGCCGACCTCTCTGAGCTGCACGCCTTCCTGCGGGAAGTGGTGCGGGACGGCGGCATGGACGTGACCCCGCTGGAAGAGATCGTGGAGCGGGTGCTGGATGAGGATGCCCTGCGGGCTTCGCCCATCCGGTTCGGCCTTGTCACCGTGGAAAAGCGGGGGCTGAAGCCCCGGGAGCTGACGCTGGAGGATATCCCGGCGGGCAAGGTGAAGGATTACCTGCTGGCCTCTGCCGCCTGTTTCCCCGCCCTGCGGGCAAAGCAGATCGACGGGGTGCAGTTCCTGGATGGCGGCTACCGGGACAACATGCCCACCGCGCTGGCCCAGAAGATGGGCGCAGAGGAGCTGGTCTGTGTTGACCTGGAAGGGGTGGGCATCACCCTGCCCAACCGCACCGGCCTGCCCACCACCATGATCCGCAGCTACTGGGAGCTGGGGGACATCCTCCACTTTGACCCCGATACCGCCAGACGGAACATGGAGCTGGGCTACTACGATACCCGCCGCGCCATGGGATACCTGCGGGGCTGCGCCTATGCGGTTTCCTCCAGCGCCGAGAGCTGTGAGGATGCCGCCGCCTTTGCGTGGAAATTCCAGCAGGTGCAGAAGACGGTGCGGGAAAAATACCCCGTGACCCTGACAGCGGATGCGGCACTGCTGCTGGCCAACATGAAGGATGCCCAGCTGGCCCCGCTGGAAGCTGCCGCCGAGGACGCGGGCGTGGACCCCACCGTGTTCTATACCACCCGGACACTGGCGGAAGCCTTTTTGGAAAAATGCGACCGGGAGCGCATCGAGAGCTTTGCGCCCCTGTTTGAGGGCAGCGGCAATGCGGCACAGGCCGCACGGGCCGCTCTGCTGCCCAATACGTTCTTACAGGCATTGGTCTGCCGTGCCCTTACCGGGCCGATACTGCCGGAGGTGATCGAAGAATGAAGGTCTATCAGGGACACAGCGCCTCGCCGGGCCTTGTGATGGGACAGGTGAGCCGGCTGGAGCGCTGGCACGAAAATTTTGCCACCGGGCCGTTCAACGCGGAACGGGAACAGCGCCTGCTGGAAAACGCTGTCCGGACAGCCCAGCGTGAGCTGGACGGCATGGCAGACCGCAGCGGCCCCACGGAGCAGGCCATCTTCCTGTTCCAGAGCATGATGCTGGAAGACGAAGGCTTTATGAACGAGGTCAAATTCCAGATCAAGGCGGGCATCAGCGCTGCCGAGGCCATGTACCGTGTGGGTAACCGCTATGCAGAGCAGCTTGCTGCCATGGAGGACAACGCCTACATGCAGCTGCGCAGTGCAGATATTCTGGATGCCGCCCGCCGCGTGGTGAACGTGCTGACCAACCGTCCCCGGGTCTGGCTGGCACTGGATCACCCGGTGATCCTGGCGGCAGAGATGCTGATGCCCAGCGATCTGTTCAGCGTTCCGGCGGGGATGATCCTGGGCATCATCACTTCGGAGGGCAATAAGCAGAGCCACGCGGCGATCATTGCGCGGGCCATGCACATTCCCTGCGTGGTGCAGGTGGGGCAGGCGTTCCTGAACGACTGCGACGGCCGCACCGTGGTGCTGGATGCCAACAACGGCGAGTGCATCCTGGACCCGGATGCCAACACCCGCCAGCAGGCGGTCAGCCGCATCTGTGAGCTGCAGTGGGAGAGCGAGGAAGCCGCCCGCATCAGCGCCCTGCCCAACCGGACAAAGGACGATATGCCGTTTGAGCTTCTGGCCAACTGCTACGGGCAGGAGGATATTGAATCGGCGCTGCAGGCAGGCGCTTCCGGCGTGGGCCTGCTGCGCAGCGGCTACATGATGCTGCCGGGCCGCCCGGTGGACGAGCAGGAGCAGTTCGTGTTCTATCAGTCCTGCCTTGCCGCCGCAAAGGGCGGTGTGGTAACGGTGCGCACCTTTGATTTTGGTGTGGACCGCGCCATGGCCGATATCCATAGGGGGCTGGAATCCTCCAAGCTGGGCCTGCGGGGCATCCGCAGCAGCCTGCGCCAGACCCATCAGTTTGAAACGCAGATCTGCGCCCTGCTCCGGGCGGCAGCCCACGGCCCCCTGCGGGTCATGTTCCCCATGGTGACCAACCTCGAAGATTGGGATGAGGCCATGCGGCTGGTAGCGCACTGCCGCCAGCTGCTGCGGGAGCGCGGAGAGGAGTTTGACCCGGACACGCCCTTTGGTGTGATGTTCGGGGTGCCCTCGGCCTGCCTGACGGCAGAGGAATTCGTGGAGCATGGGTGCAATTTCTTCCTCATTGAGACAAACGATCTGACCCAGTACACCCACGCGGTGGATCGGGATATCTCCATTGCCGAGCGCTACTACCGCCCGGCCAGCCACGCGATGAAAAAGCTCATCCGCATGGTGGTGGAGGCTGCCCGGGAGGGCGGGATCCCCGTGACCATCTGCGGCAGCGCGGTGGGCAATCCGGTCAACACCCTGCAATATCTGCAGCTGGGCCTGCGGAGTTTCTCGGTCAGCCCGCAAAACCTCATTGAGGTAAAAAAAGCGCTGATGAACGCGAAAATAAAGTAAACAAAAAGGACGGCGCAAGCCGTCCTTTTTGTATATGTGGAAATAAAAATTACTCTAGGTTGCCCGTCAGGGTCATCACGGCGGAGAGCACTGCCAGCGGGGCGGTCTCGCACCGGAGGATGCGGGGGCCAAGGCCGACCGTTTTCACACCGGCATTGGCGGCCATTTCGGCCTCTTCCACGGCAAAGCCGCCCTCGGCACCGGTGATGAGGGCGATCTTCAGCCGATGGCCGTCGGCAGGCTGTGCGTCTGCCAGCAGCTGGCGCAGGGGCGCGCCGCCCAGCTCGTAGCAGAAGAGCACGAGGTCGTACCCTTCCAGACTGCGGCAGAGAGCCCCGAAGTTGGGCAGGGGCAGGGCGACATCCGGCAGCACGCCCCGGCCGCACTGCTTGGCGGCTTCAAAGGCGATGCGGTTGTAGCGCTCGTTTTTCTGCTCCTCCTTTTTGGGGGCGGCCACGCAGTACCGGCTGAAGAAGGGCACAAAGTGGGTACAGCCCAGCTCCACACCGTGGCGGATGACCTGCTCCAGCTTGTCCTGCTTGGGGTAACCCACGAACAGGGTCACTTCCACGCTGGGTTCGGCGGCGCTGGGATAGCCCGGCTCCACGCTGAACTCCACCGTCTCCGACCCAAAGCCGGTGATGGTGGCGGTGTATTCCACGGCGTTGCCGTCACATAAGATGACAGTGTCCCCCAGCTTGCCCCGCATCACGCGGGAAAGATGATGGGCATCGGCCCCCCGCAGGGTGGCGGTGCCGTTGGAGATTTCGGTTGTAAAGTAGCGATGCGGCATAAAAATAAACTCCTGTTTCCCTCATTACCGGCAAAACTGGCCGGTATGCCAAGGGCTCCCCTATTAGGGGAGCTGGCGCGAAGCGCCTGAGAGGTTTAATTCGTCTTTTTACAAATAATGCACTCCCAGCCGCGCTTCTCCTTCACTTCCTGCACGGTCAGGCCAGCGGCTTCCAGAGCGGCGATCACCTCGTCCTTGCGGCTGTCGATGATGCCGCTGGCAATAAAGGTGGCATTTTCGGCCATCAGGCCGGGCACGGCGGGGGCAAGGCTGATGATGGCGTTTGCCACGATGTTGGCGGTGATGATATCGTACCTGCCGCTGGCCTTGTCGGACAGGTCGCCCACCAGAACGGTGAGCTTGTCGGCCACGCCGTTCAGGGCGGCATTCTCGCCTGCGGTGCGCACGGCCACGGGGTCGATGTCCACGCCCTCGGCACTGCCTGCGCCCAGCTTGAGGGCGGCAATGGCAAGGATGCCGCTGCCGGTGCCGATGTCCAGCACCCGCTCACCGCCGCGTACCCGCTCGTCCAGCGCTTCCAGGCAGAGGCTGGTGGTCTCGTGGCCGCCGGTGCCAAAGGCAAGGCCGGGGTCAAGGATCAGCTTGACGCGGTCGGTGTCGTACTCCTGCCAGGAGGGCACGATGGCCAGCCGTTTGCCAATGTCCATGGGGTGGTAGTATTTGCGCCAGCCGTTCTGCCAGTCTTCCTGCTCCACGCCCTCGGTCTCCACGGTATAGGCGATGCCTGCCGCTTCCATCCGTGCCTGGATGAGAGCCAGCGTCTCCACGGGGGAAGCGCCCGGCTCCAGATACATGTGGATGATCACGGTATCACGGGGCTTGTCCAGCAGCTCCTGTTCGATCAGATCTACATGGGCGATCTCGGCCACCTGCTGCTCGATGTCGCTGTAATCCTCGATATAGATGCCGCCCTCGGCGATCATGGTGGCAACAGCCTCGGCATTGTCGGCATCGGCCTTGGCCACGGTCAGGCGGATATCTGTCCATTCCATAAAAAGAACCTCCCTGGGTCTTGTGTTTTTATTTATAAGTATAGTACCCGATTCCGGCGCGGGATGCAAGCGGTTTGGGGAGAAAGAGCAAAAGAAAAGTTTTTTCAAAATCCTGCTCTGAAATGCGCAATAATTCCAAAAAGTTTTTCACGAAAGATGCGAATTTAAGGATTTTTGGTGCAAAATTGCGAAAACAGGCGCAGACCCTATTTCTTTTTTTCGGAGGATGTGTTAAAATATTGTTACGCAATTATGGACAGCCTGCAACCAGAGGCCTCCATAACAACAACATTCTTTAAGGAGGAATGTGTCTTATGATGAAGTATCTCCAGAAACTGGGCAAAGCTCTGATGCTTCCCGTCGCTGTGCTGCCGATCTGCGGCATCCTGATGGGTCTTGGTTATGCCTTTGCTCCGGGCGTTATGGGCGTTCCCGGTGCAGCAACTTCCGGCGCAGCTTACACCGTTGGCTTCCTGCTGGTCAAGGCAGGCGGCGCTCTGATCGATAACATGGCATGGCTGTTCGCCATTGGTGCCGCTGTTGGTCTGGCTGATGACCACGACGGTACCGCTGGTCTGGCTGGCCTGGTCAGCTACCTGATGATGCAGCAGCTGCTGAGCCCCGGCGTGGTCAGCATGGTGCGCACCCTGGAAGAGGGCACCGCTACCTACATCGCTTTCCAGAAGGTGGCCGGCAACTCTTTCATCGGCATCCTGGCCGCTGTGGTGGGTGCAGCCTGCTACAACAAGTTCAAGAGCACCCAGATGCCTGACTGGCTGGCATTCTTCTCCGGCAAGCGCTTCGTTGCAATCGCCACCGGCCTGATCTCCATCGTTGTTTCTGTCGTTCTGCTGTTCGTCTGGCCCGTCATCTTCGGTGCACTGGTCGCCGTCGGCAACGGTATCGCTGGCATGGGCGGCATCGGCGCTGGCATCTACGCCTTCCTGAACCGTCTGCTGATCCCCACCGGTCTGCACCACGCTCTGAACAACGTGTTCTGGTTCGACACCATCGGCCTGGGCGACCTGTCCCACTTCTGGGCAGGCGAGACCTCTGCTGACGTGGGCTGGAGCCTGGGTATGTACATGTCCGGCTTCTTCCCCTGCATGATGTTCGGTATCGCCGGTGCGGCTCTGGCTATGGTCAAGACCGCTAAGAACAAGAAGGCTGCCATCGGCCTGGTTCTGTCCGCTGCAATCTGCGCCTTCGTCTGCGGCGTTACCGAGCCCTTCGAGTTCGGCTTCATGTTCCTGTGCTTCCCGCTGTACGTTGTGTACTCCGCTCTGTACGGCATCTTCACCATCATCACCTATTACTCCGGCTTCCGTGCAGGCTTCTGCTTCTCCGCAGGCGCTACCGACCTGGTGTTCTCTGCTTCCCTGCCCGCAGCCGCTAAGACTTGGATGATCATTCCTCTGGGCATCGCGGCATTCGTGGTGTTCTATGCAGTGTTCTACTTTGCCATCACCAAGTTCGACCTGAAGACCCCCGGCCGTGAGGACGAGGACGCCGAAGAGGCTGAGAAGAAGGTCGTGCTGGCCAACAACAACTACACCGAGGTCGCTGCCGGCGTGCTGAAGGCCATCGGCGGCAAGGAGAACGTCTCCAGCGTGGACTACTGCGCTACCCGCCTGCGCTTCACCATTAAGGACTACACCGCTGTGGATGAGAAGGCTGTGAAGGCTGCTGGCGCTGCCGGTGTTATCCGCCCCGACAAGACCACCTGCCAGGTCATCATCGGCACCAAGGTGCAGTTCGTGTATGATGAGCTGAAGAAGATGCTGTAAGCATCCTTCTGAGCACGCTTTTGCGCGGAAGGCTGGTTGCTTCCGCATCCATTCCCAAACTGTAAAAATGCCGCCGAGGGCGGGCGTTTACGCCCCGCTTTCGGCGGCATTTTGTTTTGTTCACAAACCGGCTACCCTTTTGGCCGGAAAACGTGCTATACTGAAAACAACAAAGCAAAATAACAGGAGGTTCCCCATTATGAAGATCATTCGTGCAAAGGATTACAAGGATATGTCCCGCAAGGCTGCCAACATCATCTCCGCACAGGTCATTATGAAGCCCAACTGCGTGCTGGGTCTGGCGACCGGCGGCACCCCTGTTGGCGCATACGCTCAGCTGGTGGACTGGTACAACAAGGGCGACCTGGATTTCTCTGAGGTCACCACCGTCAATCTGGACGAGTACCGCGGCCTGCCCAAGGAGCACCCCGAAAGCTATTGGAGCTTTATGCACAAGAACCTGTTTGACAAGGTCAACATCCGCCCCGAGGCCATCCATCTGCCCGACGGCACCAACCCCGATGCTGCGGATGCCTGCAAAAAGTACAACGAGATCATCCACAGCGTGGGCGGCATCGACCTGCAGCTGCTGGGCCTTGGCCCCAACGGCCACATCGGCTTCAACGAGCCGGGCGAGGCCTTTGAGCTGGAGACCCACTGCGTGAATCTGACCCCTGCCACCATCGAGGCCAACAAGCGCTTCTTTGACGGCAACGAGGATCTGGTGCCCAAGCAGGCCTACACCATGGGCATCAAGACCATCATGCAGGCCCGCAAGGTGCTGGTGGTGGCCAACGGTCTGGCAAAGGCCAAGGCAGTCAAGGCGGTCGTCTCCGGCCCTGTGACCCCCGAGTGCCCGGGCTCCATCCTGCAGATGCACCCCGACTGCATCCTTGTGGCCGATGAGGAAGCACTGAGCCTGCTGTAATGAAACCTCTCCGTCATTGCTGCGCAATGCCACCTCCCCTAATGAGGGGAGGCCTTGGCAGCCGATTTCAGTGAATCTTTTTGCCAAAGGCTCCCCTACAAGGGGAACTGGCGGGCGCAAGCCCGACTGAGAGGTTGCACGAAGGAAAGCGTGAGAATAAGAATATGATCATCAAAAATGCTCTGATTTATACCCCCCGCCACACCTTTGAGGAGGGGAGCCTGACCATCCGGGAGGGGCGCATCGTGCCCTTTGCACAGCCGGAGGAAGGCGAAGAGATCGTGGATGCCAAGGGTGCTTACGCTCTGCCGGGCCTGGTGGATATCCACTTCCACGGTGCCATGGGCAAGGATTTCTGTGACGGCAATGAAGAAGCCATCCAGACCCTGGCCGATTTTGAGGCCGGTAAGGGCGTGCTGGCCATCTGCCCTGCCACCATGACTTTCTCGGAAGAGATCCTGAACGGTGTGATGGATGCTGCCGCCGCCCATCAGAACGGCAGAGGCGCAGACCTTGTGGGCATCAACATGGAGGGGCCCTTCATCAGCCCCAACAAGGTGGGTGCCCAGAACCCGGAGTATCTCCACAAGGCGGATGTTGCAATGTTCCGCCGCCTGCAGAAGCGGGCAAACGGCCTGATCAAGCTGGTGGATATCGCCCCGGAGGAGCCGGGTGCGCTGGAGTTCATTGCTGCCTGCCATGACGAGGTGCGCATCTCCATTGCCCACACCTGCACCAGCTACGACACCGCCAACGCCGCCTTTGACGCAGGCGCAACCCACATGACCCACCTGTACAACGCCATGCCCGGCATCACCCACCGGGAGCCCGGCCCCATCATTGCGGCGCTGGAACGGGGCGCGGAGGTGGAACTCATCACCGACAACGTTCACATCCACCCGGCCATGGTGCGGTTCACCTTCAACACCTTCGGGGATGACCATGTCATCCTGATCGCCGACAGCATGATGGCCTGCGGCCTGCCCGACGGCCAGTACAGCCTGGGCGGTCAGGCGGTCACGGTCAGCGGCCCCCGCGCCACCCTGACTGAGCACCCCGGCACCATTGCGGGTAGTGCCACCTGCCTGTACGACTGCATGAAGCGTGCCGTGCTGGAGATGAATGTCCCGCTGGAAAGCGCTGTCCGCGCCGCCAGCGAAAACCCCGCCAAGAGCATTGGCATCGACAATGATTACGGCAGTCTGGCTGCAGGCCGCTACGGCAATGTGATCCTGGCAGACAAGGAACTGAACATTCAGGCTGTCTACCAGAAAGGAACCCGTATCGTATGAACCCCGAGAACCTGACCTGGCGGCTGCTGACCGCCGAAGAGCTGACGAACGTTTACCTGAACGAGATGCGCCGGGATTTTCCTGCCGGAGAGCTGAAGCCCCTGAGCATGATCCTGAACAGCGAGGCCGCCGGCAACGCCCACACCTGGGGCGTGTACGAGGACGACGCGCTGGTGGCGTATCTGTTGATGGTGCGGCCCGTGGGCTGTGAGGTGAGCCAGCTGGACTACTTTGCCGTTCTGCCCCAATACCGGGCCGGCGGCATCGGAGCCGCTCTGCTGGCCGCCCTGCCTGACCACGAGAAGGGCGCGCAGGCCATCCTCATTGAAGCGGAGTGCCCCGAAAAGGCCGAGGACGAGGGCATGGCTGTGCGCCGCCTGGGCTTTTACGCCCGGTGCGGGGCCAAGGACACCGGCTGGACAGAGCATCTCTTTGATGCCTGGTTCCGGGTGCTGGTGCTCCCCTGCTGCGGCGGAAAGGTGCGCAGCCCCGAGGAAGCCGTGCGGCAGCTGGCAGACTGCTACCGCCGCACCATGGGCGAGCCCCAGTGGCGCAGGAACGTCACATTCTACCGCCCCGATGGCGTGGAGGTCGAGCTTTAACGACGGTGCTTTGTCCATCCGTGCAGACTTTCCCGATATGCCAAGGGCTCCCCTATTAGGGGAGCTGGCGAGCGTAGCGAGACTGAGGGGTTGAATTCTGTCCCTTGACAGTCTGGGTAAATATGGTACTATGGTGATAGGAACAAACCAGATCTGAAATGGGAGGAATTTCTGATGCGCAATGTTTTTTCCCGCCGTGATTTTCTGAAAGCATCTGCCGCCGCTGTGCTGGCAGCTTCTGCCGCTGGTGTCCTCACCGGCTGCGATGGGGGCGGCAGCGAGATCCCGTCCGCAACCATCGGGCTGGGTGAGTTTGAAGTGACGGTAGCCGCGGATATGGTGTTGACCGGCGACGAAGTGGTTGGCGATGAAAACGCCAAAAGTTATCTCTGCAAACCCAATGTGCGCATCAAGTACAATGGCAGCGGCCTTGTAGGAGATGCGTTCATAAAAGTGTTCCACGCCAAGATCGACAAGAACGAGCTGGAGCTCCAGAACAAGACAGACGTTCTGGTGAAAACCGCCGGTGCGTTCAGCAAAACCGTCGTGCCGCAGTTCAAGGCATCGGTCAGCGACTACGAGACCTTTAAGAAGGGCACGCCCTTCAAGCTGTATGTGACCCTGCAAGGCAGGACAGCTGAGTTTGCTCTGACGAGTGACGGCAAAGTGACAGTCTCCGCTGTCGATAAAGTCTAATATCCCCCAAAAGCCCGAGGTGCACCCCGCACCCCGGGCTTTTTTGCGCCCAAATTTTACATTGGGGCAAAAACATGTCCAAACAATTTACCTCGATTTTTCCCGCTTGTGGTCGAAGCGGTTCTCCGACTGGGATACAATAGTGCCGTACCCAAGGAAAACACGAGAACAAGAGCCGGGAGCGGAAAGCCCGGATGTTTGGAGGACAAATATTATGAAAAAGATCACGCGTCGTTCGTTTCTCACTGTCTGCGGTGCTGCTGCCGCTGCTGCCCTGACCGCCTGCGGCGGCTCTGCTTCTTCTTCCGCCTCTACCGCTGCAGGCTCTGCTGCATCTTCCACCGCTGCTGCCTTGTCCGGCAACGTTGCTGCCGGTGGTTCCACCTCCATGAAGAACGTCATCGCTGCCCTGACCGAAGGCTTTGCTGAGGTTGAGCCGGGTGTCACCGTCAGCTACGACCCCACCGGTTCCGGCGCAGGCATCACCGGTGCTGCCGATAAGACCCTGGACATCGGCCTGTCCTCCCGTGCCCTGAAGGACGACGAGAAGGCTGACGTGGATGGCACCACCATCGCTCTGGATGGCATCGCCATCATCGTCAACAATGCAAGCAAGGTGGAGGACCTGACCGTTGACCAGCTCAAACAGATGTTTACCGGCGAGATCACCAACTGGTCTGAGGTGGGCGGCGACGACGGCGAGATCGTTCTGATCGGCCGTGAGGCTGGCTCCGGCACCCGTGATGGCTTTGAGAGCATCGTGGATGTCAAGGACAGCTGCAAGTACGCGCAGGAGCTGACCGCTACCGGCGCTGTCATCAGCGCTGTGGAGGCCAACCCTCTGGCCATCGGCTACGCTTCCCTGTCCGCTGTGGGCGACACCGTGAAGATGGTCACCGTTGGCGGCGTGGAGTGCAGCGAGGAGACCGTGAAGGACGGCAGCTACGAGGTGCAGCGTCCCTTCGTGTTCGTCACCAACAAGTCTGTCACCCTGTCTGAGCAGGCACAGGCTTTCTTCGACTTTGCCACCAGTGCCGATGCTGCTGACCTGATCCGCACTGCCGGTGCTGTTCCTGTGAATGAGTAATTGCGGAAAGCAATGATGCTATGAACAACAAAAAGATTTCTCTCCCCAGAACCCCTGCTGAGTGGCTGGAAGCGGTGATGAACTTCATCTTCTTCCTCTGCGGCATTCTGGCGGTGGGCTGTGTGCTCCTGATCTCAGTGTACATGGTCCTCTCCGGTGTGCCTGCCATCCAGAAGATCGGGCTGTTCCGGTTCCTGTTCGGCACCCGGTGGGCTTCCACCGCTGCCGACCCGGCCTACGGCATCCTGCCTTTCATCCTGTCCAGCGTTTACGGCACGCTGGGTGCCACCGTGATCGGTGTGCCCATCGGTCTGCTGACGGCGGTGTTCCTCTCCAAGGCCGCAGGCCCGAAGGTGCGCACCGTGGTCGTGACCGCCATTGAGCTGCTGAGCGGCATCCCCAGCGTGGTGTTCGGCCTGCTGGGCATGCAGGTGCTGGTGCCCGCCGTGGCCAAGACCTTTGGCAAGGCCTCCGGTGCCTGCCTGCTGAGCGCCATCGTGGTGCTGGCGGTGATGATCCTGCCCAGCATCGTGTCGGTGTCGGTCACAGCGCTCAACGCTGTGCCGCCGGAGTATGAGCAGGGCAGCCTGGCTCTGGGCGCAACGGATGTCGAGACCTGGTTCAAGGTCAGCGTCCCCGCTGCCAGGAGCGGCATTGCCGCCGGTATCGTGCTGGGCATCGGCCGCGCCATCGGCGAGGCCATGGCCGTGATGATGGTGGCTGGCAACAGCCCCAACATGCCGGACAGCCTGTTCCGCAGCGTCACCTTCCTGACCACCGCCATTGCCAAGGAGATGAGCTACGCCAGCGGCCTGCAGAAACAGGCGCTGTTCAGCATTGCGCTGGTGCTGTTCGTCTTTATCATGGGCATCAATATCCTGCTCAATGTGGTGCTGAAGGGAGGAAAGCGCGATGAATAACAGTGCTTCTGCCTCCCGCCGCACCTGGAACCGCGTGATGAACGCTCTGGTCCGGGCCTCGGCTGTGCTGGTCATCGTACTGGTGGCAGGCATTCTGGGCATGGTGCTGGTGCGCGGCATCCCGCACATCAGCTGGAAATTCCTGACCACCACCGCCAGTGTGCTGAAGGGCACAGACGGCATCCTGCCTGCGATCCTCAACACGCTGTATGTCATCCTGCTGACGCTTTTGATCGTACTGCCGCTGGGTGTGGGCGCGGCTGTTTACCTGACCGAGTACGCCCGGAACCGCAAGGTCATTTCGGTGATCGAGTTCACCAACGAGACGCTGGCGGGCATCCCCAGTATCATTTACGGTCTGGTGGGGATGCTGGTGTTCGCCCAGACGCTGGGCTTCCAGACCTGCCTGCTCTCCGGCAGCCTGACGCTGGTGATCATGAACCTGCCCACCATCATCCGCACCACCCAGGAATCCCTGAAAACGGTGCCCCAGGGCTACCGTGAGGGTGCGCTGGGTCTGGGCGCGGGCAAATGGCACATCATCCGCACCATCGTGCTGCCCTGCAGCATCGACGGCATCGTGACCGGCTGCATTTTGGCTGTGGGCCGCATCGTGGGCGAAAGCGCCGCGCTGCTCTTCACCGCCGGTGCCGCCGAGGTCATTGCCAACGGCGTGCTCAAGGCCTACACCTCCAACGGTGCCACCCTGTCGGTGCTGCTGTACCTGCGCGCCTTTG
>ERZ772867.2310-NODE-2310-length-18874-cov-2.837026_pt1 | contig 18874 bp, 18 predicted proteins | sample MGYA00511341_ERZ772867 | MGnify/ENA primary metagenome ERZ772867 (study PRJEB29015, sample SAMEA2737707) | human gut metagenome | biome: human gut; feature: human-associated habitat; material: faeces | place: China | collected 2012 ... | reverse complement strand
AGGAGTGTAACAACCGTGCAATAGACCGCGAAGAAATCCGCGAATACTTAAATCCGGTGTACGATTTAGAGCGTATTATGACAAAAATCAGCTGTAAATCCGCAAACCCACGTGATTTGATTGCATTCCGTAATTCACTTGAAATGCTTCCGTATATAAAACAAATTATCGGTAATTTCAAATCGAATTTATTTAAAAAATATTATGAAAATATGGATGATTTGAGGGATATCTATAATCTTATTCTTTCAGCTATTGTTGAAGAACCTCCTATATCAATGCGTGAAGGCGGAATGATTAAAGATGGATTTTCAGCGGAAGCTGATGAATTGCGAAGAGCAAAGACAGAAGGAAAAGAATGGCTTGCACAGCTTGAAGAACGTGAGCGTAACAATACAGGAATCAAGAATCTGAAAGTTAAATATAACAAAGTGTTCGGTTATTATCTTGAAGTAACAAATTCATTCAAATCAATGGTTCCAGACAGCTGGGTTAGAAAACAGACACTTACTAATTCCGAGCGTTATACAACAGACGAGTTAAAACATCTTGAAGATGTTATTCTTGGTGCCGAAGACAAGCTTAATAGTCTTGAATACGATTTATTCAGCCAGGTGAGGGAACACATTGCAACGCAGGTTGTAAGAATCCAGTCAACTGCAAAAGCAATTGCAATGATAGATGTATTTGCCTCACTTTCAGTTGTGGCAATGCAGAATAATTATGTCAAGCCAAAAATTAATGAAAAAGGTGTTATTGACATAAAAGGCGGCAGACATCCTGTTGTTGAAAAAATGATGAATAATGATATGTTTATCGCCAATGATACTTATCTTGATAATGCATCAGACCGAGTTTCAATTATAACAGGTCCCAATATGGCCGGTAAATCAACATATATGAGACAGACTGCACTTATTGTCCTTCTTGCACAGACCGGTTCATTTGTTCCGGCTGACAGTGCCAATATATGTATTGTAGACAGAATATTTACAAGAGTAGGTGCATCTGATGATCTTGCTTCGGGACAGTCAACATTTATGGTTGAGATGACAGAAGTTGCCAATATTCTAAGAAATGCAACACCTAAGAGTCTTCTTATTCTTGATGAAATAGGAAGAGGTACAAGTACATTTGACGGTTTAAGCATAGCATGGGCTGTGGTTGAGCATATCGCAAATACGAAGCTTTTAGGTGCAAAAACACTTTTTGCCACACATTACCATGAACTTACCGAACTTGAAGGAACGCTTGATGGTGTAAATAATTACTGTATAGCTGTAAAAGAAAAAGGCGATGATATAGTATTTTTACGTAAAATCATAAAAGGCGGTGCTGATAAGAGTTACGGAATTCAGGTTGCAAAGCTTGCCGGAGTGCCTGATGTTGTAATTGAGCGTGCAAAAGAGCTTGTTACGGAATTAAGCGATGCTGATATTTCACAGAAAGCAAAAGATATTGCACAATATTCCCAAAAGCTTGATAAGCTGAATAAAGAATACCGGAAAGTAGATGAACTTGAAGTAAAGCAGATGTCACTTTTTGATACGGTAAGTGATAATGACATAATTGCAGATATAAAAAATCTTGATATAGGACACATGACACCTATTGATGCACTTAATACATTATACAAGCTTCAGGAAAAAATAAATAACCGCTGGTAAATTGCAGAAAGAGAGGGAAAAATGTCAATTCAGGTATTGGATCAGGAAACAATCAATAAAATTGCTGCCGGAGAAGTTATTGAAAGACCGTCATCAGTTGTAAAGGAACTTGTTGAAAATGCAATAGATGCCGGTGCAACCGCTGTTACAATAGAAATCAAAGACGGTGGAATATCTTTTATAAGAATAACAGATAACGGAAGCGGAATTTCAAAGGATGATATTCCTATGGCATTTTTACGCCACTCAACAAGCAAAATCAAATCAATTGAAGATTTAATGAATGTCTCATCTCTCGGATTCAGAGGTGAGGCACTTTCAAGTATAGCTGCTGTATCACAGGTCGAGCTTATCACCAAGACAGCAGATGATTTTACAGGCAGCAGATATGTTATTGAAGGTGGTAATGAAATATCACTTGAAGAAGTAGGTGCTCCTGACGGAACTACATTTATTGTGAGAAATCTGTTCTACAATACTCCTGTACGCCGCAAGTTTTTAAAGACTGCCGCAACAGAAGCAGGATATGTCAATGCACTTATAGAACATCTGAGCCTGTCACATCCGGACATATCGTTTCGTTTTATAAATAATAACCAGAATAAACTCCACACATCCGGAAATATGAATCTTAAAGATATAATTTATGGTGTGTACGGTCGTGATATTACATCAAACCTTATGGAAATATCCGGTAAGACACAGGATGTTGAAATAACAGGATTTATAGGAAAACCTGTTATCTGCCGTGGAAACCGTGGCTATGAAAATTATTATATCAATGGGCGGTATATTAAAAGTTCAATAATTACAAAAGCAATAGAGGAAGCATATAAAGGCTATATAATGCCACATAACTATCCTTTTACGGCAATCCATTTTAAAATTAATCCGTCGATAATGGATGTTAATGTACATCCGACGAAAATGGAACTTCGTTTTTCAAAAAATGAATTTGTATACAGATTTGTACTTGAAACTGTAAAGGAATGTCTTGCAAACAGAGAGCTTGCAGCACGCGTAAAGCTGCCCGACCCGGTAAAGCAGCAGCAATTTACTAAATCGCCTGAAAATATAAAACAGACCGAAAAATCTTACGTACAGGAAAATACAGATTCAAAACCTTATCAGGCACCACGTATTGAGCCGCCAAGAGAGAGTTTTTACAATTCAACAGAATCTTCTGTTAAACAAAAAAATGTAAATGAAAATCAAACCGCAGGCTTCATAAAAAACATAACGGATTATACAAAAATGCCGCCGACACGCCTTCCGGAACCATTTGAAATCAAGCGTTCTGATGAAATGATAAAAGAAGATAAAAAGATATATGAAGCGGAAAAAAAGCAGGAAGATGAACAGCTTTCAATCTTTGATACTCCTCTTATGAGCGGGAAAGCAAAGGCTGACTACAGGATTATAGGCCAGCTTTTTGAGACGTACTGGCTTATTGAATATGAAGATAAGTTTTATATGATGGACCAGCATGCCGCACATGAGAAAATTCTTTACGAGCGTTTTATGAATCACTTAAAAGTAAAGGACATGGATACGCAGATGATAATGCCACCTGTCATTATTGAACTTAACATGCAGCAGGAAGATGCGTACAAACGTAATAAACAGGCATTTTCAAGGCTGGGCTTTGAGATTGAGGAATTTGGTGGAAATGCGTATAAAGTCAACGGGCTTCCGGCAGGACTTCCAAATGTCAATCTTAAACAGATGCTTATAGATATGATAGATGGTCTGACAGATGATAACAGCACTGACCTTGATATAATAACAGAACGTGTGGCAACGATGTCATGTAAGGCTGCTGTGAAAGGAAATAATAAGCTTTCATTTGAAGAGGCAAAAGAACTTATAGAAGAACTTATGCAGGCTGAAAATCCATACAACTGTCCTCATGGCAGACCTACACTTATAGTTATGTCAAAATATGAAGTTGAAAGGAAGTTTAAACGTATTCTATGAAACCATTGATAATACTGACAGGACCGACAGCTGTCGGAAAAACAGAACTTTCAATAAGACTTGCAAAAGCTGTAAACGGCGAAATTATAAGTGCCGACTCCATGCAGGTCTACAAAAAAATGGATATAGGCACAGCAAAAATCAGACCGGAGGAGATGCAAGGTGTAAAACATTATCTTATTGACTGCCTTGAACCGGATGAAGATTTTAATGTTGTATTATTCCAGAAAATGGCAAAAGATGCAATGGAAAAAATATATGATGCAGGACATATTCCGATAATAGCAGCCCTGGAAGAGATCTATGCCAAAGGCAAGATCCCGATCCTGGTAGGCGGCACCGGATTTTACATTCAGGCACTCTTATACGATATTAATTTTGATAATGTAAATGAAGAATCCGAATACAGAAAGTACCTTAAAGATATGGCTGATAAAGAGGGCAATGAAGTGCTTCATGGCATGCTTGCAAAAGTAGATGAAAAATCAGCGAAAGACATTCATCCCAATAATGTAAAAAGAGTTATAAGGGCTTTGGAATATTTCCACCAGACAGGCAAAAAAATTTCAGAGCATAATGAAGAGCAAAGTCAGAATGTTTCACCATATAATTTTGTCTATTTTGTATTAAACGATGACAGAAAGCTTCTATATGAACGAATCGACAGACGGGTTGATGAGATGTTTGAAGAAGGGCTTGAACAGGAAGTAAAGAGACTTATTGATTCGGGGCTTACAAGAGAAAATATTTCAATGCAGGGTATCGGATATAAGGAAATGTTTGATTATTTTGACGGCATGTATGATATTGATACAGCCAAAGAATTGATAAAACAGGATACAAGACATTTTGCAAAAAGACAACTGACATGGTTCCGCCGTGAAAAAGATGTCACATGGATTAATTATGAAAATTACAATCATTCAAAAGATGATATGCTTGAAGCAATGATTGAAATAATAAAAAACAAACAGGGAGAAATATAATGAACAGCGATATTAAGAAAATGTACTGTGAACAGCTCGGAATATCCGAAAAAGTATATGATTACAGTGAAAATATAATAGCAGGATTAAAGGAACGCTTTGAGAAAATTGATGAGACGGCAGAATATAACCAGATGAAAGTTATTAATGCAATGCAGAAAAACCATGTTGCTGAAATGCATTTAAATGGTACAAGCGGATATGGCTATAATGATGACGGAAGAGATACGCTTGAGCAGGTTTATGCAGATATATTCAAGGCTGAAGCCGCACTTGTAAGGCCACAGATTATCTGTGGCACACATGCACTGAACATTGCACTCTCATCAAATCTGCGTCCTGGCGATGAACTTTTATCACCTGTAGGAAAGCCATATGATACTATGGATGAAATAATAGGCATCAGACCTTCCAAAGGAAGTCTTGCAGAATATGGCGTTTCTTACAGACAGGTAGACCTGCTTGCTGACGGAAGCTTTGATTACGAAAATATTAAAAAGGCAATAAATGAAAAGACAAAACTTGTTACTATCCAGCGTTCAAAAGGATATGCAAGCCGTCCTACACTTTCAGTTGAAAGAATAGGCGAACTTATTTCATTCATAAAAGAAATAAAACCGGATGTTATTTGCATGGTAGATAACTGCTATGGTGAATTTGTTGAGCGTATCGAACCTACCGAAGTTGGTGCAGATATGATTGTCGGTTCTTTAATTAAAAATCCTGGTGGTGGACTTGCACCATGCGGCGGTTATATTGCAGGAACAAAAGAATGTGTTGAGCAGGCTGCATACAGACTTTCTTCACCGGGACTCGGAAAGGAAGTAGGTGCGACAATCGGTGGCGTAAACAAAGAGTTTTATCAGGGACTTTTCCTTGCTCCGACTGTAGTTGCAGGTGCATTAAAAGGTGCTATATTTGCAGCAAATGCTTATGAAAAGCTTGGATTTAAAGTTGTTCCTGACGGAAAAGAAGAACGTTACGATATAATTCAGGCAGTTGAACTGCGTTCAGCAAAAGGACTTATTGCATTCTGCAAAGGTATTCAGGCTGCTGCACCTGTTGACAGTTTTGTTACTCCTGAGCCATGGGCGATGCCTGGATATGATGACGATGTCATTATGGCAGCAGGTGCTTTTGTGCAGGGTTCATCAATTGAACTTAGTGCTGATGGACCTTTAAGAGAGCCATATGCAGCATATTTCCAGGGTGGACTCACATGGTATCATGCAAAACTTGGAATTATAATGAGCATGCAGAAAATGTATGAAGAAGGATTAATCACTGTCGAATAATGGTGATAATTTGACTTTAATATCATAAAAAAGTTTATATACATTATAAAAAAAGTATGATATAATAATTTAGCTTAATTTGTAAATTTATATGCTTTTTAGCGGAAATGGAGTGACATGAGTAGTATTTCTAAGTACAAAAACGGATGGCTTTTACTTTTATTTATTATGATTGGCATTGTTATCGGCGGACTTATATCCGAGGTGACAGCAGGAGTTTCAGGACTTTCATGGCTCTCATACGGCAATACGTTTGGCATCAACAGTAACGGTAATCCACTTGTTCTTGATCTGGGAATATTGGTTATTACATTTGCTTTGCAGATTAAGATTACAGTGGCAAGTATTATTGGCGTGATAGCTGCCATTGTGATTTACAGATTCATCTGATTATCCGCTTGTCCGGAAAGGATGACAAATTGTACGAATCAGGTTATTTTTTAAATTCCCATACCGGAGAGAATGAGCATAGGCCATATGAGAGATGTATGGCACTGGGTGCGTCATCATTAAGTGATGCACAGCTTATTGCAGCGATTTTAAGAACCGGAACGAAAGGGATTGATGCCACAAAACTTGCAGAAGAAATCATAAAGATGTGTGGCAGGTTTGATACTAATGATAATGATTCGCTAATCGGTCTTGCGAATCTGTCAATACCGGAACTTATGAAGATTAAGGGGGTTGGCAGGGTTAAGGCAGTGCAGATACAGTGCATATGTGAACTGGCAAGAAGAATTGCAAAAAAAACAGCAGCTGTAAAGCTTGATTTTTCTTCGCCTGAGACAATAGCAGGTTATTACATGCAGGATTTGAGAGGACTTGATAAAGAGCATCTTATTCTCGTTCTCCTTGATAACAAATGCTGCCGTATAAGAGACTGTATAATATCTGTTGGCACAGTCAATGCATCACTGGTTAATCCGAGAGAAATATTTATGGAAGCATTAAAATACGGTGCATCATCCATAATACTTCTGCATAATCACCCAAGCGGTGATGAAACTCCGAGCAGAAATGACATACTTGTCACAAAAAGAGTTGCCGAAGCAGGAGAAATTATGGGAATACATCTGTTAGACCATATAATAATCGGGGATAATAAGTATACTAGTCTTAAAGAAAAAGAATATATGTAAACGAAAGGAGTCCATAATCATGGCAAACATTTACGGAGTTGATATTGGCACAAGTAATTTTAAAATGTGCTGTAAAGATAAGGAGGATATCTTAAACGAAAAGAATATCATCGCAATTGCAAATAAGAAAGACCTTCTTGCATTTGGTGATGAAGCATATGAAATGTATGAGAAAGCACCTGAAAATATCGAGGTTTCATTTCCGGTTAAATTTGGTGTTATCGCAGACATTGAAAATATGCAGACACTTCTTTTAAGCTTTTTCAACAAGATTAATGGTGATAAGAAAGCACCGGGGAATACAGATTTCTATATTGCAGTTCCTACAGATGTGACAGAAGTAGAAAAAAGAGCTTTCTATGAACTTGTTGCTGATTCAAAAGTTAAAGCAAAAAATATATATATTGTTGACAAACCTGTAGCTGATGCCATTGGTGCCGGACTTGATGTAACAAAATCAAGAGGTATCATGATTGTAAATATCGGTGCTGAGACAACTGAGATTTCAGTTCTTTCACTCGGTGGTATTGTTATCAGCAAATCAGTTAAAATTGGCGGTAATAAGCTTGATGACAGCATTATAAGCAATGTCCGTAAAGTATATAATCTTGTAATCGGAAGCAAGACTGCAGAAGGTTTAAAGAAAGAACTCGGAAGTGCAGTCAAGGCAGAAGAGCATTTTGCACCGGGATTTGGCCGTAATGTCCTTTCAGGACTTCCTGTCAGCGTTGACATATCATCCGATGTAATTTATCAGGCTATCGTTGACCCGCTTCATTCAATTATGGATTCAATAAAAGTTATTCTTGAGCGTACTCCGCCAGAACTTGCTGCTGATATTATCAAGAACGGCATATATGTATCAGGTGGTACATCAAATATCAATAACCTTGAAAAATTCATCAACCAGGAGACAAATCTTTCAGTTAATATCGTAGAAAATCCATCTGAAAGCGTTGTCAGAGGTCTTATGGGCGTAGTTACAAATCCTGATTTTGCAGGCGTTGCATATACTCCTCAGGATAAGACTTACGATTAATAATTATCATATGGTGTATTAGAACAGATGTAAGGAATTTGTAAAATGAAAAAAAAGTTTTCAGAAATTTTCACTTCTAAATTCATACTAATTCTGGTGACAGGACTTTGCGTGATATTTATCGCAATCAGTTTTTTTACCAACAAACTTGTCACCCCTTTAAAAAATGTTGTCTCTGCTGTAGTAGTTCCTCTGCAAAAGGGAATGAATTATATGGGATTATGGGCAACTGACGGTTACGACAGACTTCAGGAAGTCAACAGGCTTTTAGATGAGAATGAAAAGCTTAATGAGCAGGTTGATAATCTTACAGAAGAAAATAACCGTTTAAAGCAGGATACTTATGAGCTTGACAGGCTGCGTGAATTGTATGAACTTGATGCAAAATATACAGAATATCCAAAAACAGGAGCCCGAATAATCGGAACATCATCCGACAACTGGTTTTCTACATTTACTATAGACAAAGGCAGTGATGATGGTCTTGAGACAGACATGAATGTAATTGCCGGCGGCGGTCTGGTAGGAATCATAACAGAAGTCGGTAAGAATTATTCTGTTGTAAAGAGCATTATAGAAGATGGAAGTTATGTCAGCGGACAGCTTATTGATACAGGGGATGTCTGCACAATCCGCGGAGATATTGAGCTTATGGATCAGGGACTTATCCATATACAATATTTTAAAAACGGAATAACAATCCGTAATGGCGATAAGATAGTTACATCTAACATAAGCGGCAAATATCTTCCTGGTATTCTTATAGGATATACAAAGGATGTGACAACAGATGCCAATAACCTTACGCAGTCAGGATATCTTGTTCCTGCCGTTGATTTTGGTCATCTTCAGGAAGTTCTTGTAATTACTAAGAAAAAAGAAAACGGAAATTAAACTTGTACCGGTAATCATATAAGGAGCATTATGAAAAGAAAAATAGGAGAATTAATTATAATTTTGATTTTTTATCTTTTTCAGGTAACACTTGGAAGAGTAATCAGCATTGCTGGAATTATGCCAAATCTGCTTATAATTATACCTGTTATTTTTGGATATTTTAATGGCAAAAATGAAGGTATGTTTACAGGATTTTTTGCCGGTGCATTATATGATTTATCGGCTTCATCATTATTTGGTTTTTCTTCGCTTGTATTTATATACATAGGATACCTTGCAGGTATATTTTACAGAAGATATGAAGGCACAGAAATTATATTTCCGCTTATTATAGTTTCAGCAGGAGATTTAATATATGAATTTTTATCATATATAGGTAATTTCCTTCTTCATAACAGGCTGAATATTGTATTTTTCCTGACAAGATTTATAATACCAGAGATGATTTATACAATGCTTGCTTTTGTAATATTGTATAAGCCGCTTGTATGGCTTAATTCACATCTTAATGTCAGAGATAAAAGGAGAGTAAATAAATTTGATGAGAGAAATATTTGACTATTGTTTAAGTTTACTAAAGTCAAGACTTGTTCCGTTAGTGCTTGTATTTGTAGTACTTGCATCGGTACTTGTAAGCAGATTATTTTCACTTCAGATTATAAATGGCGAATCATATGCAACTAATCTTACTGAATCTATAAAGAAAACTACAAGTGTAGCTGCGACAAGAGGCCGTATTTTTGATAAAAATGGTGTGCTTCTTGCGTATAATGAACTTGCATTTGCAGTTAAAATCAGTGACAGCGGCACATACAAAGATAATGACATTAAAAATGCAACAATCAATAATGCAATTAATAAGACACTTAATATAATCGAAGAAAAAGGTGATAAGTATTCTAATGATTTCCAGATTACATATGAAAATGGTTCTTACCAGTACACTGTGAGCGGTAACTCTCTTTTAAGATTTCAAAGGGATACCTATGGTACGCAGACAATTGCTCAGTTATCTGATGAACAAAAGAATTCATCTGCTTCACAGATGATTGATTCACTCTGCTCACGTTATGGAATTAACCAGCAGGAATACACGCCTCAACATGTGCTTGAGATTATCAATTTAAGGCTTTTAATGTCTGCAAATTCATATAACAGATATATCAGTTTTACAATTGCTAATGAAGTTTCCGACCAGACAGTTGCAGCTATTCTTGAAAATTCAGATGAGCTTGCAGGTGTTACGGTTGAACAGCAGTATATCCGTAAATACGTTGACAGTGTATACTGTTCACAGATTCTCGGATATACGGGTACTGTGTCTACAACCGAACTTGCAACATTAAAAGAGCAAAACTCATCATATGAAAACAATGATGTTGTAGGTAAAGCCGGCATTGAACAGTCAATGGAACAGGAACTTTCAGGTGAAAAAGGTTCAAAAACCGTATATGTAGATACCGTAGGACGAATAACTGAAGTGTTAGATGAGACTGACCCGAAGGCTGGCAATGACGTATATCTTACAATTGATATAGAACTTCAGAAAAAGATATACAATGCAATTGAAGATGAACTTGTATCTATAATTTCATCAAACCTTACAAGCGGTACTACAAAGTATACGTATAATGCTTCAACCGGTGATATTAATAATATTTATATTACTATACCTGAGGTGTATTTTGCTCTTATTGATAACAATCTAGTATCAACAAGTAAGATTGCACAGGAAAATACTGAAAATGAACGTGATGTGTATGCAGCATTCCAGTCTAAAAAAGAACAGATATTTGACTTGTTAAGAAGTGAACTTACATCATCACCTACAGCATATGGACAGCTTTCAGAAGAAGAACAGGCATATATCTGGTATATTTACAAAGATTTATTAAAAGCAAATGGCATATTTAATTCCAATAATGTTGATACGAATGATTCTGTATATAAAGACTGGACTAATGGCAATTCAACAAGTCTTGAACAGCTTTTAAGATATTCTATCACAAAAAACTGGATTAATATGTCAGATTTTACATCGGAACAGTATACAAGCCTTGATGAAGCATATAATGAACTTGTCAATTATATATTTGATGTTTTAGAGACTGATGCAGATTTCCATAAAAAATTATACAAGTATATGATTGAGAACGGCAATATATCCGGACGACAGGTATGTATGATGTTATTTGAGCAGGGATTTCTTCAGGGTGATGATGATTATCAGGCATTAAGTTCGGGAAGAATATCTGCATACGATTTTATGAGCAGCTGTATATCATCAAAGAGAATAACACCTGCACAGCTTGCATTACAGCCATGTTCAGGTTCATGCGTAATAACTGACCCTAACAATGGTAATGTTCTTGCACTTGTATCATATCCAAGTTATGACAATAACAGAATGTCCGGAACAATAGATGCAGACTATTACAAGCAGCTTAACAATGACAAATCCAACCCGCTTTATAACTGGGCAACTCAGGCTCAGAATGCTCCGGGTTCAACATATAAAGTATGTACTTCAATCATGGCTCTTGATATGGGAATTATCAATCCTTCAACTTCATTTTACTGTAGTGGTACATTTGATAAAATTACACCTAGTCCAAGATGCTGGGTACGAAGCGGTCATGGAACAGAGACAGTTACAACAGCCATCAGGGACTCATGTAACTTATTCTTCTATAATGTAGGTTACAACCTTGCTTTAAGCAATGGATTATTTGATAACACATATGCAACTTCTGTAATGCAGAAATATGCAGAAGAGCTTGGTCTTGCAACAATGTCTGGTATTGAGATTGCCGAGAAAGCACCTAGTGCATCTAATATTGATGCGGTATATTCAGCAATCGGACAGGGTAATCATGCTTACAGTACACTTAATCTTGCAAGATATGTAACAACAGTTGCTAATTCAGGAACATGCTACAACCTTACACTTATTGATAAGATTACAGATAACAATGGTAATCTTATACGAGATAACAGTGCTGAGGTTGCCAATGTCATGAATATAAGCCAGTCAATATGGGATACGGTTCATTACGGAATGCATCTCGTTGTAAATACGTATTCTGCATTGTCAAAAGTAAATCTTAATTTTGCAGCTAAGTCCGGTACAGCCCAGGAAAATAAAAAAGAGCCTGACCATGCCATGATGATAAGTTATGCTCCATATGACAATCCACAGATTGCAATGGCAGTATCAATACCTAATGGTTATTCTGGTTCGCAGGCATCTGAGCTTACTGCCAAAGTCCTTAATCTTTATTTTGGACTTGAATAATATAGTAACGAGGTGATGAGGGTGAGTAATACTGTTATTATTAAAGGTAACAAACATGGTATAACTGTTGTATTAAACGGCGATGACAGCTTCGCCGATTTAAAAAGCAGTGTGAGAGAAAAATTCCGACAGTCAGCGGCTTTCTTTGGAAAAGCTGATATGGCACTTGCGTTTGAAGGCAGGTTTTTGTCAGAAGACCAGCAGATACAGCTTATGGAAATTATCCAGGAAGAAACAGAAATGAATATTTTATGTATTGTAGACCTTGATAAAGACCGTGATGCTTTATTTGAAGCGGCAGTAAAAACACAGACAGAACTGCAGGAAGAAATGCCGGGCACTACAACTGCACACAACAATAATGCCGGCGGTACGTCAGAAGGCCTGTTTTATAAGGGAACACTCCGTTCCGGACAGGTTCTTGAATCTGAGACAAGTGTAATTGTTCTTGGCGATGTAAATCCTGGCGGACGCATAATCTCTGCCGGTAATGTAATTGTGCTTGGAAGCTTACGCGGTAATGTTTTTGCCGGTGCAAACGGAGACGAACATGCATTTGTTGTTGCACTTGAAATGAATCCTATGCAGATAAAGATTGCAGATGTCATAGCAAGAAGTTCAGACAGTGCTCCAAAGAAAAAGAGCAAAAATAAAGGTGTGATGCCTAAAATATCGTTTGTTGAAGACGGAAATATTTATATAGAAGAACTTACATCCGATATTCTTGAAGATATACGAATTTAAAGAAAAGAATTTGAAAGAATTTTAAAAAATTATTGATTTAATTGAAAAAATTACGCATAATGTAATTTAATAGTATTAATTAACCGGGAGGCATATAATGAGTGAAGTAATTGTAGTAACGTCTGGAAAAGGCGGAGTTGGCAAGACTACTACAACAGCCAATATTGGCACAGGACTTGCAAAACTTGGAAAGAAAGTAGTAATGATTGATACAGATACAGGTCTTAGAAACCTTGATGTTGTTCTTGGACTTGAAAACAGAATTGTATACAATCTCGTTGACGTTGTTGAAGGAAACTGCCGTATAAAGCAGGCATTAATCACAGATAAACGATGCCCTAAGCTTTATCTTCTTCCTACAGCACAGACAAGAGATAAATCAGCCGTAACTCCTGAGCAGATGATAAAGTTACTCGATGAACTCAAATCTGACCCTGAAGGTTTTGATTACATAATTCTTGACTGCCCAGCTGGTATTGAACAGGGCTTCCAGAATGCAATCGCAGGTGCAGACAGAGCTTTGGTTATCACAACACCTGAAGTTTCAGCTATAAGGGATGCAGACAGAATTGTGGGACTTCTCGATGCACACGGACTTAAAGATCATGAAGACTTAATTGTCAACAGAATCCGCATGGACATGGTCAACCGTGGCGAAATGATGTCAATTGAAGATGTTAATGATATTTTACAGCTTAATGTAATTGGTGCAGTTCCTGATGACGAAAATATAGTAGTTGCTACTAATAAGGGCCAGCCTCTTGTTGGTGATGATTCACTTGCCGGACAGGCATATATGAATATCTGCCATAGAATAATCGGAGAAGAAGTACCTTTCCTTGATCTTAATGGCAAGGGTGGTTTCTTTAAAAAACTTTCAGCTTTATTTAAAGGCGGCAAATAATATTTAATTTTGCAGCTATAGATGCACATTATACGTGTGCCAAAGATTGGAGAATATGTATGAGCTTATTAGATTTATTTAAGAAAAAAGGCTCTGGTGATGTTGCAAAAGACAGACTTAAACTTTTATTAGTTTCGGACCGTGCGAACTGTTCGCCAGAAGTCATGGAAATGATTAAAAATGATATTATAAAAGTAATATCAAAATATATGGTTATAGATGCAGAAGGACTTGATATTCAGATTACATCAACAGAATCTGATACAAACAATGGCTCTGTGCCTGCATTATTTGCAAATATTCCTATTAAAGATATGCGTAACAGCGATAAATAATAATAGGATTAACGAGGATTTTTTATGTTAAAAAAATATCAGTTGCGTTCATATAATATAAGACTTGTTATAGCACTGCTTATTACATCCGGATTTGGTATAATTGTTATCAACAGTGCCAATTCAGCATATACGATAAGACAGTGCATAGGTCTTGCAATATCACTTTTTTTGATGGCTGCAGTATCCTTTATAGATTACAACTGGATTTTGAAGTATTATTGGCTTATTTACATTGTCAATCTTGCTGCATTGCTTGCTGTTAAACTGTTTGGTCATGAAAGCCACGGTGCTAAAAGATGGATAAAAGTTCCTCTTATCGGACAGTTCCAGCCGTCAGAGTTTACAAAACTGCTTCTAATTCTCTTTACAGTAAAGCTTTTATGCATGTATAAAGATAAGATTAACGATTGGAGATTTCTTACAATACTTGCAATTTTACTTGCAATACCGCTCGCTTTTATTTTGAAACAACCGAATCTTTCGACAACATTATTGACATTTCTTATATTATTTACAGTAATTTTCTGTGCAGGATTAAGTTATAAAATAATCGGAATTGCACTTCTCATAATTGTGCCTGTTGTAAGCGGATTTATGATTTATATAAGCAATCCCGATAACAAAGTATTTTTTATACAGGATTATCAAAGAACAAGAATTATGGCCTTCCTTAACTCAGATGCCAATGAATATGATGATTCCAATTATCAGCAGGAATATGCAGAACGTGCAATCGGTTCAGGACAGTTAAGTGGAAAAGGGCTTAATAATGATGATCCTTCCTCATTAAAAAATGCTCATTATATAGCAGAAGCCCAGAATGACTTTATTTTTGCCGTAATTGGTGAAGAATTAGGATTTGTCGGTGGATGTATAACGATTCTACTATTGTCATGGATTGTTATAGAGTGTATAATTGTAGCAGTAAAGGCAAAAGACTTTGCCGGGCGGCTGATATGCTGTGGTGTCTCGGCATATATAGGTTTCCAGACATTCATTAATATAGGTGTTGTAACAAGACTCCTGCCAAATACAGGTCTTCCGCTTCCATTTTTCAGTTATGGACTGACATCACTGTTTTCATTGTTTATATCAATGGGAGTAGTTCTTAATGTAAGTCTGCAAAGAAAAGTTGAAAGAGATGATGATATTTTTGCGGATGATTTTAAAGGATAGAATATAAAATGAGAAAGGGTATTGTAATATGAACATTGGTTTGATTGCACACGATTCAAAGAAAAAGTTAATGCAGAATTTCTGCATAGCTTACAGAGGAATTTTAAATAAGAATCAGCTTTTCGCTACAGGAACAACGGGACAGCTTATTGAAGAGGTTACTAATCTTTCAGTGCATAAATTTCTTGCCGGAAGACTTGGGGGAGATGTCCAGTTATGTTCATTAATTGAGAGCAATCAGATGGATCTGGTCGTTTTTCTTCGGGATGCTGTAAATCCAAAATCATATGAACCAAACTCAGAGAGAATTTCTATTTTATGTGATATGTATAATATTCCACTTGCAACTAATCTTGCAACAGCAGAACTTCTTATAAAGTCACTTGAACGTGGTGATATGGAATGGAGAGAAATATATCAGTAGGAAAGCATATGCCGGCTAAGCTTTAATTAAGCTGATGCCGGCATAATTTACCTGTGCGGTACAGTTTAATCGCTTAAATCCCTGATTCTGCCGTATACACTTATCTGGTACAGTCCACACAGACCAACAATTGCATATATTACACGCGATATCCATGTTGCCTGTCCAAATAAAAAAGCGACAAGATTAAAGTTAAAAAAGCCGATAAGCCCCCAGTTTATCGCTCCGATTATAATAATTGTTAAAGTAGTATAATCAATACATTTTGAATTCATATTCAACCTCCTTGATTTATCAGCTGCTTTTATTATTATGTCATTTAGTATTATAAGTATGTTTGAAAAATAATGGAATTTTAATCAGAAATGAGGATTATTATGGGAAATAATCACACCAAAGTCAATCGTAAAAAAGATAATAGAAAAAAAAGCAGCCGTAAAGTCATAAAATATAAAAGAAGACCGAAAGCAGCCGCATTTATATTTGCCATAATATTAATATATGTTGTAGGCTTTATTTCGCTTTACCTTACAAAATCAAAAGTCAGAACATATGAGGTTGATATGGGTGCTTTGACATCTGATGCAACATTTACCGGAATCGCACTTCGCACAGAAGAAATTGTTAATTCCGGATATTCAGGAGATATTAATTATTACAAAAAAGAAAGCAGCCGTGTTAAAGTTGATGATACAATATGTACTGTAGATGAAACAGGCCGTGTATCACAGATTCTTTCACAGTATACAAAAAGCGATGAAAATTCGTTATCAAAACAGAATCTGGCATCAATCAAATCAATGCTTAATAACTTCCGCACTAACTATGACGGAAGCAATTTTTATGATATATATAACCTGAAAACAGACCTGAATTCCGAGGTGCTTCAGGCAATGAATGAAAATATAATCGCTAATCTTGACAGCATAATTTCAAGTACCGGAAGCCAGAATCTTTTCCAGACAATAAAGAGTGAAAAATCCGGTGTAGTCGCATACTATACAGATGGATACGAAAATGTTACAACAGATAATCTTTCTGCTGATTTATTTAATAAAAATAATTACAAAAAAGAAAATCTCAAATCAGAAGATATCGTAGTTGCCGGAAGCCCGGCATATAAACTCGTAACTGACGAAAACTGGTATATATGCATTATGCTTGACCAAAAAGATATATCAGCATATGAACTTGATAAAAAGTCAAGTGTATCAATTAAGATAAAAAAAGATAACATTATAACATCAGGTTCATTTACGATTTCAAATAAGGACGGCAATTATTACGGAATAATTGGTCTCAATAAATATATGATACGATATGCCAATGAACGTTTTCTTGATATAGAGCTTACTTCGACAAGCAACACAGGCCTTAAAATACCTGTTTCAGCAATTACTGAAGAAGAGTTTTATACAATTCCAAAAGCTTATCTTACAACCGGTGGAAACAGTAATACATATGGTTTTATATGTGAAGAATATTCAACAAATGGTGATAAAACAACACGTTTTGTTACCGCTGATATTTATAAATCAAATGATAATGTGTGCTATGTCAGCAAAGAAGATTTTACAGCCGGAAGTAATATTGTTAAGCCTGATTCAACAGAACGATATGTTATCGGTGCCGTTGAAAAACTTAAAGGCGTATATTGCATTAATACCGGTTATACAACATTTAAACTTGTTGATATAATAGATGAAAACAATGAGTATGTAATTTCAAAAAAAAGCATTTCGCACGGAGTGTCAATCTATGACAGAATAGTGCTTGATGCAGAAAAATACTCACTTAATCAGCTTATTTATTAAAAATATTTATAAAAGAGGTATGACATGGAAACTAATATTGCATTAAATATTGAAAATGTTAAAAAAAATATTGAACAGGCATGTCTGCGTTCGGGACGCAATCCCAAAGATGTAACTTTGATTGCCGTAAGCAAAACGAAACCAAATGAAATGCTTATGGATGCCTATAATGCAGGTATACGTACATTCGGAGAAAATTATGTTCAGGAGCTTGTCTCTAAGATTGATACTCTCCCTGATGATATAGAATGGCATATGATAGGTCATTTACAGACTAACAAAGTTAAATATATTGTTGGAAAAGTAGCTATGATTCATTCAGTTGACTCGGTAAAACTTGCCCGTGAAATAAGCAAAGAAGCTGTAAAAAGAAATGTAACAGCTGATATTCTTATTGAAGTCAATGTTGCACTTGAGGAAAACAAATTCGGAATCACACTTGAAAACGGGATTGAAACAGTAACAGAAATTGCAAAACTTCCGGGACTTAATATACGAGGACTTATGACAAGTGCTCCATATGTTTCCAATCCTGAAGATAATCGTAAATATTTTCGCGATTTGAAACAATTATGTGTTGACATAAACAGCAAAAACATTGATAATATTCATATGGATGTCCTTTCGATGGGAATGACTAATGACTATATCACAGCGGTTGAGGAGGGTGCTACAATGGTCAGAGTAGGTACAGCGATATTTGGGGCTCGTAATTATAACAAATAAATCAGGAGATAGATGTGATGGGAATTTTAGATGGTGTTATTAACGTATTCAAACTTCATGGTGATGATGACTATGATGACGAATATGATGATTATGATGAATACGACGAAGAAGACGAGGACGACAAAGGTTCGACAAGAAAGAAACTTTTTGGTGGAAGCAAAAAGTATGACGATGATGCAGATGATGACGATACATCAGTAAAATCTACAGACAAGCCTAAGTTCGGAGGCAAAAGTTGTTCCGATTAAACCGGCAGGTTCAAGAGGACTTGAAGTTGTTGTAATAAGACCTGAATCAATGGAAGATGCAAGTGATATAACAGATACTCTTTTAAGTGGCAAGGCAGTAGTTCTTAATCTTGAAGGAATTCATGTTGAGGTTGCACAAAGAGTTATTGATTACTCAGCTGGTTCATGTTATGCAATGAGGGGCAATCTTCAGAAAATAACA
>ERZ772867.2292-NODE-2292-length-19038-cov-4.494337_pt1 | contig 19038 bp, 21 predicted proteins | sample MGYA00511341_ERZ772867 | MGnify/ENA primary metagenome ERZ772867 (study PRJEB29015, sample SAMEA2737707) | human gut metagenome | biome: human gut; feature: human-associated habitat; material: faeces | place: China | collected 2012 ... | reverse complement strand
GAGCGCCACCTTGCCAAGGTGGAGGTAGCGAGTTCGAGCCTCGTCGCCCGCTCCAGAAAAAGATAAGGAACGCGCAGCGTTCCTTATTTCATATGGTACCGTGGCCAAGTGGTAAGGCAAAGGTCTGCAAAACCTTCATTCGCCAGTTCAAATCTGGCCGGTACCTCCAGAAGTGATGTTCACTTTTGATCTCGGACGCAAAAAGTTCGGACAAAAGTGAACATTTCTCTTTTATTTGCCATTTTAGCACCTGCGATGTTTGAAATTTTAGGGTAAAATGTTAACACAAATTTTTGAGTTTCCATTGATCTCCTCCCATCTTTGGAGCCGGTCGGAAACGGTTTTGCCTGATTCATGCGTAGTATGAGCAGCGCCTTTTTTGATTTCAGGGGAAATCTGAAAAAGGGCGCTGATTTTGTATAGAGTTTTCAGAAAGTTATCATTTTTAAACCTGCCGGGATTTTTGTGGTGTGAAGCCATAAGAATCCCGGCTTTTTTCATTTTCAAAAAGGGCGCTTGCTTCCAGCTCCCGATTATCAGCCGTTCTCCCGTAACAAGGAGAGCGGCTTTTTTGTTTTCAGAGGCAATTACCAGCGTCTAAAAAAAGGCGCCGGGGAATATGGAGGTAAAAAGTGAAGGATCAAATGAGTTCCAAATCTATGAGAACTGTTCCGGAATACCGTTCTCATACTGGCCCTCCCGGTTTCGCAGAAAAGCCTGTATGCACGGAAACTCCCTTGTGTGAAGGGTGTCCGTTCCCAAGCCATGGTTTTTTGTGCCAAGGCGGGGACGGGGAGTGTATGCGCACGCGATTGATGAAATTATCTGATAGGGAGGAAAAAAGCAACCCGTATTGGAAACAAGACAAGCCTGCTGCCGATCATCCTGTCTGTGTTCCCCAGAGAATTCGGACGCTATATTGAAATCTTCGGCGGCAGCGGTGCTGTACTGCTTGGGAAGGAACCCAGCAAATTTGAGGTCTACAATGATATCGAGGGGGAACTGGTGAATTTCTTCCGGGTAGTGAAGAACCGTCCGGCAGAGCTGTTGTTGGAATTGGACTTGCTGCCCCTGAATTCAAGGGAGGAGTTTTCCAGCTGGCTCCACTTCCACGACGGCGGCAATGAACCCAACATCCATTTGGCGGATCAGCTGGAGATCATTGACAGAACGACACCAGCCTCTCTGACGGAAGAAGCAGAGAAGCTGAAAACATCCCTCCGGAAGCGCTCGGACTACCGGGATGTCCGGCAGGCGGCTGCTTACCTGATGCGTGTGCGCAACAGCTATTCCAGTTCCGGACGGAGCTTCGCCTGTCAGCCCTTCAGCGTGCGCACCCTGTTTACGCAGATTTTGGAGATGTCCCGGCGGTTGGAAAACGTCATCATCGAGCAGCAGAGCTTTGAGGTGCTTATCCCTCACTACGACCGGGAGGACAGTTTCTTCTACGGCGACCCGCCATATTATGACAGCGAGTATGTCTATGACGCGGAGTTTGGCTGGGATCACCATGTCTGCCTGCAATTCAATGTTGAAAACTGTCATTATTTGAAGGTCATATCCGGTGGAGAGAGCGAATACGTGAAGCAATCCGCTGATGGGACATTTCAATTTACAATCCCGGCGTATGATGGCGTATTTGTGATACCCCTTATAGAAAATTGAAAACGTTCGGTTGTTTGAAATCAGCACAGCGATTATAGAAAGGGGAGTGAATGTGAAAAATGTGAACTTCAAAAAAATAGCCTCCATTGTGCTGGCTGTAACACTGGTTCTATCAATAATCGCACCAGTTCCGGCAGCTGCGGCTGAACTGAAACAAGCAGCAGAGGCTGAGCTGTCTGTAGAGCAGAAGCTTGAGGAGCAGAAGCCTGAGGAACAGCAGCCTGAGGAACAGAAGCCTGAGGAGCAGAAGCCCGAGGAGCAGAAGCCCGAGGAAGAGAAGCCCGAGGAGCAGAAGCCTGAGGAAGAGAAGCCCGAGGAGCAGAAGCCTGAGGAACAGCAGCCCGAAGAAGAGAAGCCCGAAGAGCAGCAGCCCGAGACGGAGGAGCCGAAGAGGATTGAGGCCGGTGCTATGCAGGCAGATGCTGAGCGGAACGCCTTGGACGAGAACGGCGGCTTCTACTTTACCATGGACAAGAACGACATTCCTTTGAACGAGGATGTGGATGAGAACGGCAATTCTCTGGCATGGAACAACACCTTTGCACCCACCGCGGATGATTGTATCGTAGTTATTCGTGGTGAGGAAGAGATCCGCGTTGGTATTCCCGAGAATGCGGTGCTGGTAAAGTACAGCGAAACTGGTTATTACCTCAAGACCGCCTCCGGCGAGGAGAAGCTGCTGGCGGATGCATTGAAGCCGGGTGACGTTATTGTCATTCGTGGCGACTTTACCAATGGCAATACCACCTTCACGGTTGCCGAGAGCCTGATTTTCGTGGGAGAAGATGGCTCCCTGACCATTGAAGCAGTACCGGAGAGCCGGGTCATGACACTGGCAAACGGCGCCGTGGTCGATTTGAACACCGGCAGCATTACAACGAGTGCTGGCAACATCACCATTGATGCGGCAGGGCAGAAGATTGGTATTACTTTTGCTACGGATGCCAATGATGCTCCCAGCGGCTGGAATGATGCAGGCATGTATAAGCCGACGGACGCAAACTGCATCCAGATCATTCGGGGTGGCCGGACTTATTCCGTAGCCAATACCGGAACATATTACATAGTAAAGAACGGTGAACAAAATGCCTACATGGTTACCAATGTCGGCAGCGCCAGCAAGAAGAGTTCCGACGTCCTGGGAACGAGTGCTTTCTACGAATTTGCTACAGCGGATGCTACAGCCACCATCAATCTGAAAGCTGGGGGGTACAAGCAGGTAAAGGCAATTATCCGAGGCGTTGAGACAATCATTGATATTGGCGATGATGATAGTTTCCAACTGGATATTCCCGCCAACGAGGGCGTCTTCATTATACCGATTGCTTCTGATCCTTCGGAACTGGGTGGAGCGGTGGCAGGCGCCGGTGCTGTTGATCAAAACAATTACACAGCGGAAAGTGCCAGGGCATTTAATGAGGCATACGATGCGGCGCAGAAAGTCCTGAAAGACACGAATGCCAACCAGAATGCAATCGATGCAGCATTAAAGGCGCTGGATGACGCAAAAAATGAGCTGGAGATTTCCTCTGCACCGATGAGAAGCTGGCTGTGACGATTCCTGATGCGTTTCTACTGATTCAGGGGGATCGGAGTATTCAAGAAAGCGCGGATAGCAACGCAATGCAGGCACTCTTGCCGCTGCTTACCGGTAGTGGGGAGTAGTCGAAGCCCTATGGCGCTGCAAAGGAAAAGCCGCAATGCCGTAAAATTTTACAGAATTGATGAGGAGTGTGAGTGCCAAGGCAACTGGGAAAAACGTATTTCATAATATAAGCGCCTCTCTGCCCTATCGGGAAGAGAGAAAAAACAGGAGGAGAATTATGAGCAAAAAATTTTTGAGCAGGATTTTATCACTGGCATTAGCCATTTTGATGGCATTCTCAATGATCCAGCCCTTGACTGCGCATGCTGATGAGGTCGATAAGAGCCAAACGGAAGTCAAGCAGACTGTGGAGCAGAAACCCGAAGAGAAGAAGCCCGAGGAGCAGAAGCCCGAGGAGCAGAAGCCAGAGGAGCAGAAGCCAGAGGAGCAGAAGCCCGAGGAGCAGAAGCCCGAGGAGCAGAAGCCCGAGGAGCAGAAGCCTGAAGAGGAGAAGCCTGAGGAGCAGAAGCCTGAGGAGCAGAAGCCTGAAGAGGAGAAGCCTGAGGAGCAGAAGCCCGAGGAGCAGAAGCCCGAAGAGCAGAAACCTGAAGAGGAACAGCCTGAAGAAGAGGAGCCCAAATTCGTTCGGAATGTTCACGCGAAAGATGGTTTTTATCCTACCAACGGTCACGAACTGGGAGAAGAAGTTCGTATAGGAACGGGAAAAGTTGATTTCCCTGCCTTCTTCAAAAAGCTCCATTCTTTAGGTTATGATGGGGCTGTAACCATTGAAAGAGAAATTGAGGGAGCTCAGCAGGATGCGGACATTCTGGCTGCCCGGGATTATCTGAAGCAGATTTTTGCTGCACTTTAAGGAGAGACGAGTATGTATAAGGTTGCACTTGTTGGACTCGGCGGCATCAGCAACACGCATTTGCCGGTGTGGAAGGAGCTGGACGATTGCGAACTGGTGGCAGTTTGCGATATCCGCCCGGAGCAGATGGACGCTTACCCGGACGCACGCCACTATACGGACTTTTATGAGATGCTGGAAAAGGAAAAGCTGGACATACTTGACATCTGTGTTCCCACCTTCCTGCATACAAAGTTCGCTCTGGCAGCTATGAAGAAGGGAATCCATGTTCTGTGCGAGAAGCCGGTTTCCATGGAGGTTGGCGATGTGGAGCTGCTGTACCGGACTGCGGAGGAAAACCATGTAAAGTTTATGGTGGCGCAGTGCATCCGGTTTTGGCCGGAGTATGTATTGCTGAAGGAGATTTATGATACCGGGCGCTATGGAAAGCTGCTTTCCGGTGAGATGGAGCGCCTTGGGTGCTACCCGAAGTGGAGCTGGGACGGCTGGATGATGGACGAACCACGATCCGGTTTTGTGCCCTTTGACCTGCATATCCACGATTTGGATTTTGTCGTGTATGCTTTTGGCGCACCTGTGAAGGTCGATCACTTCCGCTCCAAGCAAAAAGATCAGGATTTCCTGCATGCGGTTTATTCCTACCCTGACTTCTTCATCAGTGCAGAAGCATCCTGGTTCGCAGCTCCTTATCCGTTCCATATGTCCTTCCGTTTCCAGTTCGAGGAGGCGGTGGTTGCCTATGAAGGTGCAAAGCTGAGTATTTATCAACGGGATGGAAAGGTTGTATGCCCATTTGACGATACCGATGCTGCAGAGTTCTCACAGCTGCCCCAAAGCAGTGGATACGCCAATGAAATCCATTACTTTTATGATTGCGTTCGGCAGAATAAGCCTCAGAACATAGTAAAGAAAGAAGAACTGGAGACGGTTCTGAAAATTCTTAAGGATATGAACTGATTGGCGAAAGGGCATTGCATGTAGCACAAAGTGTGTTTGCAGAGAATGCCGAAATGTTCTAAATCAATAATATTATCAAATTAATCAGAAAGCATGATGGGAGATTTCCAATGAAAAAAGTGGTTTTGCTGGGCGATTCCATTCGCCCTGTGGGTTACGGACCAAGGGTTCCGGAATTGCTGGGCAGCGACTATGAAGTATACCAGCCGGACGAAAACTGCCGCTTTGTGAAGTACACCCTGCGTGGACTGTTTGAGTGGCGCGAAAATATTACCGGAGCGGATATCATCCACTGGAATAATGGACTTTGGGACACCACAAACTTGTTCAGCGACGGAAAGCCCTTCACCAGCGAAGAGGAATATGTAGATAATATGCTCCGCGTGGCGAAGGAATTGAAGATGATTGCGCCGCGGGTTATCTTCGCGACCACGACGCCTGTACGGCCTGATTATGAGTACAATGATAACTCTGTAATCCTGCGCTATAACACGGTGATTGTACCCAAGCTCCGGGCTTTGGGGCTGGAAATCAACGACTTATACTCATTGGTTGCACCCAACATCGAAGAATACATTCGGGAAAGTGACAAAATTCATTTGTCTGAGGAAGGCGCAAGGATTTGCTCCGAGCAGGTAGTAAAAGCAATCAGGGGAGAACTTTGATATGCCTGTCACAAGATGTGGCAGTTAGGGTGGGTCGCGGCAAATGATGGCAATGTCAGCGCACTGCTGGATGACGGGACTATTTTGACTACGCCCACCGGTATGAGCAAATCCTTCATTACACCGGAAAAGCTGATTCGGGTGGATCGGCAGGGGATTGTTCTGGAGGCGGCTGAGGGACTGCGGCCGTCCAGTGAGCTGAAAATGCATCTGCGCTGCTATGACAGGCGTGACGATGTGCGCAGTGTCATTCATGCCCATCCTCCCGGAGCGACGGGGTTTGCCGTAGCCCACAAGGCGATGGATATGTATAACATGATCGAGGATGTGGCGGCTATCGGAGCAGTGCCCCTGACTCCCTACGGCACACCATCTACCACGGAGGTGCCGGATGCGATTGAACCGTATTTACAGGAGCATGATGTGATGTTGCTGGAAAACCATGGCGCGTTGGCGGTCGGCAGCGACGTGATTACGGCTTATTACCGGATGGAGAGCCTGGAGCTTTGGGCAAAAATTACGATCAATGCGGTTATCCTGGGTGGCAGTATTGATATCAGCCGGAAGAATATCGACAAGTTGATTGATTTGCGCAGCTTCTACCGCATTACCGGCAGGCATCCGGGTTATCAGGTCTATAACCCGGGGGATCCGTTGCTGCACAAGAAGGAGGATTAAGTCATGCTGAAAGGAATTCCTGCGGTCGTTTCTCCGGAGCTTCTGAAAGCACTGTGCGAAATGGGGCATGGTGACGAACTTGTCATTGCGGACGGAAATTTTCCCAGTCACAGCATCGGGAAGAATGCCATTGTTGTCCGGGCAGACGGCCATGGAGCGGCGGAGATACTGGATGCGGTGCTGCGCCTGATTCCATTGGATGCTTATGTTGAAAGACCTGTTGCCTTGATGGAGGTTGTTCCGGGGGATAGCTGCCCTACGCCAGAGATTTGGGAAACCTACAAAAACATTTTGAATCAGCACGAACCGGATCACTGCGGCATTGAGATGATGGAGCGCTTTTCTTTCTATGAACGGTCGAAAAACGCCTATTTGATCATTGCTACGGGAGAAACCGCAATCTATGCCAATGTCCTGCTGAAAAAGGGCGTTGTAAAAGTGTAAAAGGAGGAAGACAATATGGCAAAGAATCGTTACATAGGGGAATACCCTGCTATCGGTATCCGACCTATCGTGGATGGCCGCCGGGGCCCCATGAAGCTGCGTGAGAGTCTGGAGGATCAGGTCATGGCTATGGCCAACGCCGCAAAAAAGCTTTTTGAGGAAAACCTTTATTATTCCAACGGCGAACATGTTCGGGTGGTAATGGCGGATAGCTCCATTGGCCGGGTTCCGGAAACAGCGGCCTGCGCGGATAAGTTCAAGCGGGAGGGCGTGGCGATCACGCTGTCCGTCACACCCTGCTGGTGCTATGGGGCGGAGACCATGGACATGGATCCTACGACCATCAAGGGCATCTGACCAAGAAGGAGAGAGCATATGCCAAATTATTATCTGGCGATTGACATCGGCGCTTCCTCCGGGCGGCACATCCTTTTCTGGCTGGAAAATGGTCAAATGCGCATGGAAGAGGTCTATCGTTTCCCCAACGGTATGGAGGAGCGAAACGGCAGCCTCTGCTGGAACTACCCGGCGATGGAACAGCATATCCTCATTGGCATGAGACGGTGCGCAGAAATTGGGAAAATCCCTGTCAGCGTGGGCATTGATACCTGGGGCGTTGACTTTGTCTTGCTGGACGCCCAGGACAATGTACTGGGGGAAGCCGTCGGCTATCGGGATCGCAGGACCGAGGGAATGGACGTACTGGTTTCAGAGGTTATTCCGTTGGAGAAACTATATGCCCGCACTGGTATCCAGAAAGCAACCTACAACACAATTTACCAGTTAATGGCAGTAAAGCAGACCTCCCCGGAGCAGCTTGGCAATGCGAAAACGTTCCTGATGGTTCCTGACTATTTCCATTGGAAGCTCTGCGGAGTAAAAGCAAACGAATATACAGAAGCAACTACCACGCAGCTGATAGATCCTGCTGTCTGTGACTGGGATCGGGAGTTAATTGAACGGCTTGGTTACCCTGTAGAGATATTTCAGAAGGTAGTCCAGCCCGGAACCGTTTTGGGGGAACTGACCGACGAGGTATCCGAAACAATAGGATACCGCTGCAAGGTGATACTTCCTGCTGCCCACGATACGGCTTCTGCCATCCTGGCAATGCCCAGCACTGACTCAGATACGGTCTATATCAGTTCCGGAACGTGGTCATTGCTGGGAGTGGAACTGGATGCCCCCGACCGCAGTGACAGCAGCAGAAGAAACAACTTTACAAACGAAGGCGGCTTTGGAGGAAAAACCTGTTATCTTACAAATATCATGGGGTTATGGATGATCCAAAGCCTGAGAAAAGAGTTGCTGGAACAGGGCATTGAACTGAGCTTTGCAGAGTTATGCACGCTGGCGGAAAGAGAGTCCATACCTTCTATTATCCCCTGCAATCATGACCGTTTCCTGTCGCCGGACAGTATGATTGGAGAAATCCAGCGTGCCTGCGCGGAAAGTGAGCAGATGGTTCCGCAAACACCTGCACAGCTTGCGGCAGTGGTGTACCACAGCTTGGCAGCCTGTTATGGAGAGGCGGTTTCTCAGCTGCGCGAAAGCAGAGGGAAATCGTATAATGCTCTGAGCATCATCGGTGGCGGCAGTAATGCGGCATACCTGAATCGGCTAACGGCAGAGACCACCGGCTGCACTGTGTATGCCGGACCGGGGGAAGCTACCGCTATCGGCAATGCTGCTGCGCAAATGTTGAGCTTTGGAGAACTGGGTTCCGTGTCAGAAATACGGGAATGCGTCAGGCACTCCTTTGACGTAACCATTGTACAGAAAAAGTGAGATTAGTAAGTTCTGACGGAAAAAGTACACTAAGTTATGAGGTGCTTCAGTGAAAAAACTTCATTTGATTTGTAATTCTCATATTGACCCTGTGTGGATGTGGGACTGGGAAGAAGGTCTTGGAGAGGCAATTTCAACTTTTTACCAGGCGGAGCAATTTCTTCGGGAGTATGATTATATCTTCAACCACAATGAAGCTCTGCTCTACGAGTTCGTGGAAGAAAAAGACCCGGAGTTATTCAAGGCAATTCTGGAACAGGTAAAAGCGGGGAAATGGCACATTATGGGAGGTTGGTATCTGCAGCCGGACTGTAATCTGCCCTCCGGGGAAGCCTTTGTCCGGCAGATATCCTTAGGCAGAAGCTACTTTCAGGAGAAATTCGGGATCCGTCCCACTACGGCCATCAATTTTGACAGCTTTGGCCATTCGGTTGGATTGGTACAGATTCTGAAAAAGTGCGGCTTTGATTCCTACCTGTTCTGCCGGCCCATGCCCGAGATGTTGGCGCTGCCCGCCCGGGAATTTGTCTGGGTTGGGAAAGACGGCAGTCGTGTCAAAGCGTCCCGGGTGGAGGATGAATCCATTTATTGCAGCGGCTTCGGAACGGCTCTGGTGGATATTCAGCGCAAGGCTTCTGTTTACGGGAATTCAGAAGACGTGGGGGTGGCGCTCTGGGGCGTGGGGAATCACGGTGGTCTTCCCTCTCGTAAAGATTTGAACGATGTATCTCACTTTATTCAGAATGCCGGTTACGAGGTGGTACATAGCACGCCGGAGGCGTATTTTGCGGAGCTGCAGCCGACTACTGAATATGCGGAATCCCTGCAGCCTTGCCTGATTGGCGCCTATGCTTCCATGCAAAGCATCAAGCAGAAGCATATCGAGCTGGAAAACATGCTGTTTACCACAGAGAAACTATGTTCCATGGCGGAACTGAACGGTTTATACGCATGGAACAGAGATGCATTCCAAAAGGTGGAGAAATCCCTTGCCATGTTGGAATTCCACGATGTTGCTTCCGGAACCTGCGCTCAGGACGGCGAAAAGAGCTGCCTGCGGAAGGCAGATTATGCGCTTGAGCTTCTGCAGCAGGAGTTTGACAAGGCGTTCTTTTCTCTGTGTACCCAGTATGTCAAGGCGGGGAGAGGGGAATTCCCGATATTCCTGTTTAATCCGCAGCCTTATGAGTGGGATACCGTATGTGAGACCGAGTTCCTGATGCCTAAAGCGCTGGTTTCTGATACACAGCAGTATATGGTGACGGCCTATCAAAATGGCAGAAAATTACCGACTCAGTGTATCAAGGAACTTTCCAACATCCACTATGATCGCCGCAAGCGGATCGCTTACCGGTGTACACTGTCGCCGTTGGGGATTACTCGTGTGGACTTCCGTGTGGAAGTTACACCCAAGGTAGGTCTGCCAAAAACCGAGGGTACGCAGATCGTTTTCTCGGACAGCATGAAGACGATTCATATCAACAGGACAACCGGCCTGATGGAAAGCTATGTGACCGCCGGAAAGGAGTTGATTTCCGGAGGCGCTTTCCAACCTGTGATATGCGAAGACAATGCAGATCCATGGGGCTGGTATATGGATAAAATTGGCAAAAATCCGGAATCAATGTGCCTATCGGAATGCAGGCAGGGACCCTTTGGAAAACTGAAAAACGTAAATGTTATCGAAAATGGGGACGTGCTGACAGAGGTGGAGAGCTTCTTTGAAGGAAATTCGAGCTTTGTTCGAATTTCTTACAAGATGTACCGTGACATGCCCTATACGGATATTCGGGTAGACGTCTTATGGAATGAACAGCAGAAGGCACTGAAGATCAAACGAATCTTCCTTGTCGCGGATTTTGCAGGACAATCCGCTGAAAAGATACTATTTGACCAAGAAAGCCTGCTTGGGTATCCTGCGTAGAGCCGCTGAACGGGGGAAGGAACTTCCTGAAAAGCTGAAGTGGGCGCTGGAGATCCAAGCTGGTCTCGTTCTGCCGGATGGCAGGCCCACGAAACTGGAAGCCTACCATATCAACCAGAGAGACGAGGGAATCGACCTTCACGGCGTATCCGGAGCGTTGATGGCGACCAGCAATATGCAGATGCAGCCCTTTGTCACCCAGCCGGATGGAAAGGAGAATGAAGGCTGCGACGGAGCAATTCAGCCCATTGCGTTCGCAGCGAACCAGAGAGACGAGGTTCGGGATCTGCACGATGTTGCCGGGGCGCTGGGCGCACAGCCGGGTATGAAGCAGCAGACATTTATTGCGGCTGGCTTCTCCGCGGGGCAGGGGAGCAAAGCCGGAGGCGTTGGCTATCAGGAGGAATGCGCACCAACCCTGAAAGCATCCGATAGCGGTACAAACATGGTACCGAGCGTCTTATGCCTAAACGATCAGGGGGGCAGCGTCATGGATTGTTCCGAAGACGTGAGCGGGACGCTCCGCACTCAGGAGCATGGACACCAGCCGCTGGTCTACGAGAACCACGGCATTGATGCCCGCTATACTGGCCCTCACGGGGTAGCGCCCACTATGTCGGCACGATACGGCACGGGTGGTAATAATGTGCCGTTGGTGGAGCAGGATACGTCCGTTTACTGTATCGTTGGCAATGCCATTGACCGTCAGCCACAGAATGGCGGTAATGGGATCGGGTATCAGAAAGACATTGCCTACACCCTGACGGCAACAGATCACCACGCAGTCTTCAGCCGCCAACGGGTGGATGTGTTCACAGAGAACGAAGTGGTCAGCACGGAAAGCGCCCGGCAGCACAAGGATGCCACAGATCTGGTGGCGCAGCCTTATCAGGATACGGTTGGCACACTGGTTCGGTCGGACCATAGGGGCATCAGCAATCAGTATGTCGGCGACGATAAGTGCATTGTGGAGAGCCATAACCTGATTCGCCGCCTGACGCCCCTTGAGTGCGAGCGTTTGCAGGGTTTCCCAGACGGTTGGACAAACATCCCAGGGGCATCAGATTCCGCCCGTTACAAAGCCCTGGGCAACAGTGTGGCGATCCCCTGCGTGGAGTACGCTATGCGGGGAATTACAATTGCCCTACGAGCTGGGCGCAGGAGGCGGGGGAGAGAAAGAATAGTGCGATTGAGAGTAGCTGGACGTCCTGAATGTTTAGCTGCATAGGAGAATGAAAATATCCTGTCAGAGAGAATTGTTTATGCGGACGAAAGAATTTATGATGTGTCATCCAGAGAGCTTGTAACATGGTGATGGCATGCGGATATGCGCATGCCACCTCAGGACTGGCTGCGAATAGAAGGCATATATGCCAATACAGAAAAAAGTTGTTGCCTAATTAATACTGCTTTTTACCGTGAAAAGAAGAGAATATGTTGCGGAGCGAAAGAATATGGTGTAAAATAAACATAGAATGATGCCTTATTATCCTGCATACAAAGTGGCGTGGCTGGGTTGGAAACTGAACACGTTTGTACTGGAGCGCAGAAGAAGTAGATACTACTTTGAACGGTAGTTGATAATGGAACTGATATTTTTTACAGCGTCTGTTGGGGGGGGATTACAATATGGATGGTTGCCTACAGATTCCTGTATCAATGGGATATATCGACCGCAGAGCCTAAGAGCGAGTATTTAGCAGGAAAAATATTAGTATTTTTATGATACATGGTGACGGCGTTACGTAATGAATGCCAGAGAGCTTATTAAAACTGTTCGACAATTCTAGCTGCTTAGGAGGTGGCCTTGTTGTCAAAGGATTATATATACGAGCAGATGTTAGGCAAAATGGCTGAATTTTCTCTGGAACGTGGAAATCAATTACTAAAAGACGGACTTACTGATGCCGAAGCGAGTACAACTGTACAGGCTGAAGTCAACGACAAGTTTTCCGAATCTGCAATAGTACAATTTATTGAAGAAACTGCAGATGCTTGGGTTGCAAAGGCTTTCAGTGACATGGATGACAAATTAACCTCGAGCGATACTTCTATGCAATCGTTTCTTCAGCATAATAACATGTTGTGGCAAGAGGGGTTTGATAAATCTGAGATGTTATACTTGATGATTTTGGAAATGTCAGATCATTATCAAGCTTACTACTTAGATCTACCCGATAAAACGCGTAATGCTCTGGAAAATCGATATTATGTACTTCGCAAACTGCATGGTCGAGCTTGCCAGCAATTTCGTGAAATACTTTGGCTATTGCGCGGAGGATTTGCAGACGGGGCATATGCACGGTGGAGATCTTTATTTGAATTAAGCATTATCTCAGAGTTTATTTGCCAAAATGATGAGCAGGTCGCAAAAGCTTTTGTTGATTTCGTCAAGACAAGTGAAGAAAAGGATTATGGCTGGGCGAAGACTGCACCATGCTTTGCAAGTTTAAAGCCGAAAGCGAATGTTACGTTTGAGATGATTCGTAGTCAATGCACTACTATAGCGGGGGATTGGAAGAAAGCGTATAAGGAATCTTGTCAAGTTGTCCATGCGTCTCCTTTAGGGACACTAGGACGCATGGGGAGTCCGAATGAGAACAGAGTTATTTCTACAGGGTCAAGTGATTATGGATTGGCACCCCCTGCAGTGGATTCAGCTATTTCGTTAATGCATGTTACGCTTTTCTATTTTGGCCTGTTGCGTCAAATGGATAGTCGTGCAATGATTCGTACTATTCAGAAATGGTTAGATATCCTTATTGACTGTTATACTTCAATTAACTCTCGTTCATTTTCTCCGAAACCAATATCCGATAATTTACCGCAAACATAAAAGAAATCAGGAGCGCCGGGAGCTGAATGAAACCGGCGCTCCTTTTTTACTTGATTTCCTGCTCGATGTTGTCAAAAAGGTTGTCATCAAAGAACTCTCGGAGGGAAATACCCAGCCCGTCGCAGAGCTTTTGCAGGGAAACCACACCGGGATTCTGGCTCTTGGCGTTGAGCATGCTGTAGACGGTGGAGGGAGCCACCCCGGAACTGCTGGCAAGGGCATTGATGGCAATGCCCCGTTCATCGCATAAGGCCAGAATTCTGGCTGCGACAGCTTCTTTCGCATTCATAAAACATCATCCTTCTGTACGATATATCGTTGACTATATTCTATAAAAAGTCGGGATATATCGTGTGGGATATATCGCAATTCTGCGGCATATGTGGTAGAATATGCGATATATCGTAAAATGGGAGGAAGAAAGATATGGATATGAGAGCGAAAACCTGCTGCTTCACCGGGCATAGGAGCCTGAGCGGGGCAGAAAAGTTAAAAGTGGCTGTTCGTCTACGAAAAGCTATTAAGGAGCTTGTAAAGCAGGGCATTGTGTTTTATGGTGTGGGAGGCGCACTGGGATTTGACACTCTGGCGGCGCAGACGGTGCTGGATATGAAAAAAGAATATCCCCAGCTTCGCCTGATTCTGGTGCTGCCTTGTGAAGATCAGACCAGAGGATGGCGAAGTGAGGATATTGCAGTTTATGAGGATATTAAGCGTAGGAGTGATACTTATGCAGCGGAGACGGCGGAGACAATTACCCGTGAGTGCAATGCATATGGAATCCATGAAGATGCAGATTTGGCAGAGGCATATGCATTGTATCGAAATGATACGGCACATGGAACTCTTAAGCGGCCAGAGCCAATCGATGTGGTAACATATAGTATTTTGAGGTATTTTGTTTATGCAATGAATTTGAAAAAAGCAAATATTCCGCCGGAAAGAATAGCTGACATAATCCGGAAGGTTTTTTAGTGTATTCTACGAAGGCAAACTCTTTGAGGAGTTGCAATAGAGGCAGGTGTCGAAACTTGCGATCGAAATATGCTTGGTTTTCGAGGATTTGTGAACACAGATAACCCCAAATTCAAGAGATCAAAAGTGGACGGTACCTCCAAAATAGATCCTGTGAGTCAGTTTTGATTCACAGGATTTTTGCTGCAATTTTACTGGAAATCTACTAAAATATATTGTAAATTTGCCTTGAAAATTTAGTTTTTACCCCCTTTACTTTTTCCTAAAAATGTGATACCATAAAACTATATACAAACGGACGTTTGCTTATCTGACAGATAATACCGGATTTTAACGGGGTGTGTCAAAAAATAGATATACATATAGATATACAAAACCCGGTCTGTATATCTATCTTAGTTTTGAGTGGAGGTATCACGATGCAAAGACGAGAAAAAGGAACGGGTACGATTTTCCAAAGGGATAGCGGAACATGGTCGGGCCGAGTCTCTATTGGGCGCGGTGGCAATGGAAAAATAAAGTATAAATATTTTTCAGGGAAAACAGAGGCAGAGGTAAAGCGCAAGATCAGAGAGTATAACAAAAGCGGTCGGCCTCAAAATCCACAGCAGATTCTGCTTAAGGACTACCTGATGAGCTGGCTTACCAATGTCAAGAAGATATCATTGAAGCCTTCAAGTTTTGACAGGCTTGAATCTACAGCCTTAAAGCAAGTCATCCCAAGGCTAGGAGACTTCAAGATATCGGAAATTACACCGGAAGATATTGGCAAAATGCTGACTGAAATTCAGGCAAACGTACTGCGGCCAGCGCAAGCCTGTCCGTACCAAAATGATTTGTAGTCCCGTGCGTCAATATGAACGAAATGCCCGTCCGAGGATGTTTCGTACAAACCGATACCAAGGATCCCGATAGACTCGGCATATTGCGCTACTGTCCTTGGCGCAATGCCTTGGATCACAATATCGGCGGCATCACCTTTGCCGTGACGTGATCCGGTCGCACCACCAACATTTCTGTTATGTACGACGCATCGGTATCCGCTGGTAATTGTAATTGGCTTTCCAAAATGCGTTCTGATCTTTTCAAGGTACTCAACGAGCTTCTCGTTTATAATCGTGGTGGTACAACACCCAGTCCCGTGGCAATCAAATTCGTCGGAACTGAAATGCTCGGACAGTTTCTGGTTTGATTTTTTATTTGCAGTTATGTAACCCATATTCTTTTTCACCTCTGTGTTCTTCGCAAATCTGTCGTAGTAGTGCTGTGCGTAGGAGGCTCGTAGGCTCTGTACGGAGGCACCTGCGTTCAACGGGCATTCGTATTTCAGAAGCATTGCATTCGAAGCTTCCAGAACTGAGTTGGCCGTCCTCAGCGTATTCAGCACAGAGGTGAAACTCTCGGATAGTTCCTTATACAGGTAGTCGAGCTGCATCTCCATGTCGGAGATAGACACGCCGCGTTCCTTTGCAAATGAGAGAAGCCCCTGCTTTCGAGTCCACCAAGTCCACTGCGCCAAACCGTATCCGAATCCGTCTGTAACGAATTTTGTATAGCTTCCGTTATCTACGGCTACTGTATATGACTCGTCCGTATACCCGGACGTTCGCTCATAGGTGTCCTCCAAATTTCCCGGTCTCAATGCCGATTCGCAATCCAGACTTGACAGCACACCGGCACAGCCGTAATCGTTCATACCCTTGGATTTGCAGTAGTTCCATATTTTCTCTGCGTTCGTTGCTCCGGCTAGAGACATATTTGTCACCACCTTAATGAAAATTGGGCGGAAGAATCCGCCCATCGTTAAGCCAGTCGCTCCAGATTCTTGCTCAGAATTTCCCTCATCTCAACTAGAGCGCTGTCAATCATATTGTCGATTTCAGCAATCAGAGCATCCTGATCTGTCACGCGATTCAGAATGGGATACTTCTGGAAAATAGTATCAATTACCTCGGAACGCTTCACGGCTCCGGCCTTCACCCATGCGTTATAGTCCTTCTCTGCCTGAGTTACCAGCTTCAGCATGGTTTCGCTCAGCTGCTTCTTTGCAATCGTAATTTTCTCGTCATCGGACATACTCAGATAAGCGACAACTTTTTTCCCGACCGCCAGCAGAATTCCTGCAATGACAATGATTTCCGTCCAGTGATTGTTCACGAACATCAGAAAATTTCTGATACCATCTAAAATATTCATATTTACTCCTTATCCGACGGCCTCTTCACAGCCGCCTGTTTCGCCATTAGATGTTGCAGTTTCATACACGATTCCACCAACTGTATTCTCGCAAACAAATCGGAGTCAGAATTATTCAGTGTATCATCAATTTGCTTCAGCGCTTCAAGGGTGCCATCAAACATGTCTCCGGTCTCGCCAGCACTCTTAGCGTTAATCCAATTCTGATATGCGCCGGTAGCTTCTATCAACGCTGCACTCATTAAATCGTACTGATCGCATTCTAATTTCAGAGCAGAATTTTCTTTTAGAAGCGATTCGATATTAGACTCAATTGTTTCAACGGAATCGTCCCCAGAAGCTTTTGCCGCTTCAAGCTCCTTGCGATACTTTTCGATTTGCTTTGCATTTTCAAGGTAGCACGAAAGACCTCCCTACGAACGTTGGCAATATCACAATCCGGATGATCGATGAAGTATTGCAAGATGGAAAGCAGCGTCATATAAGAAGGATCGTTTTTAATATCATTCAGCAGGCTGCCGCACCCAAGCATTTCCGCTTTAAGACTTTCCAGGTATACGCCGATTGTCTTTTCTCCATCTTCTCGAATCGGGAGTATTTTGAAATAGCAATTTACGAGAGAATGAAAATAATTGCGGACAAGCCCATTCGGAAGCTGGTCGTCTTTGGTGTAGCTCATAGATGCAGCTCCGTTAAATCGTTGTGATTAAAGCTGTACTCTCTAATCATCTGCGTGTAATCCCTCTGCGCATTTTGATACGCGCTCCCGACGCGCGCAAGCATTTCAGAAGGAGAATATGTAGTAAAATCCCGTGTGTTCAAAACCGACTCCAGCAGCTCCTGCTTGTACAGATACGGTTTGAGCCATTGAACAACCATACCTTCGGAGACGATATCAAGAATCTCGTCGATATCTCCGCTCGGAATGTCCAAGCCAAATTCCCGCTGGTCGTCAGACGCAGAGCCAATTAGGTCATAGACACACGTTTTATTAAATGAAGTGATAGCGCGCTTCATATACCCATCGATAATTGCAGAACGGTTTTCTTCTGGGATACTTAGAAATTCGTATTCTGTAATTTTCGATAAGAAGGCACTGGTAAACATGTCATATGAAATACTCAAAAGGGTTCACCTTATCTTTCAACCAATGCAATACCAAGTCCTTTTTCGAGCACCTCAATTACGGACAAAGAATCAATCTCTTTATTCCGAATCATTTCCATAGCACGGTATGCAACGGTACGCTTTTGACCATTTGTGAGTGTGGCAAGTTCTTTTTCAATCTTCTTCGGAGTTTTCTTAAGCAGTGCGTCAATACCTTCCAGATTGATAATGTTGTTGTAAAACGCCCTGACACCAAGAAAGTCGATAACCCAGTCATACTCTTCGTCAAACACAAACCAGTTGTGGTCGAAGAACTTCTTATGACGCTGCGGAGCCGCAACGACGGGAGTACCAAAGAAGGTGCCGACATAGCCCAGCTTATGCCACTCCTCCTTGGCACCATCAGACAGGATGGACTCCTTCAGAGGATGCAGCGCCTTCTTGGTGCCGACAATAGTAGCCTTCTGCCCACCGGCAGAGGCTTCGACATGCGCAATCAGATCCAGCAGAGTATCCTCGTCGTAGTTACCAGCGACAGGGAAGTAGACAGTGCCACCCATCTGGTCGGCGGTAGCACCAGACCACAGAGTATACATGTCGTTCAGCAGCTTCTGCTTAAAGGACTCCGCTACTTTCGTAATGAACTGGTTGAAGTCAACCCGGCCGGAAAGGACGCGGTTCATCTCCTCATAGATGCGTACAGTTTTCAGACTGGTGGGGATAGTGGTCTCGGTAGAACCACCCAGACGCTGACGCCGGATACCCTGAGTACCATCAGCAGCCTCGGATACAACGAACACGCTATTGTCCTCAACAACGAAGACAGGGGAGTCACCCTCGGCAACATTCCGCATCTCAGCCAGAGCGTTGAAATATTCGTCGCCCTGTAGACCCTCAACAACAGTCTTAGACAGAATGGTTTCAATCAGGGTGAACAGACCCTGGCACTTGCCGTCACGAATATCCTTGTAGTCCAGATAGGTCTTGCCGTTGTTCTTTTCGATCAGAGCCTGACGCAGAACGTCCTGAGACTGAGCAACACTATACTTTTCAACTCGGCCATGATAGGCATCGATAGCAAAGATGACCCAGTCCGGTATCAGCAGACGACGGAAGAAAACATTGTCAAAACTCAAGAAGTTATTGAATATTATGGGAAGTATTGGCTGATTTGTCATACGGATATGCAAAAAATCGGCTTATAAGTGAAGGGGTTATCATTGTCCTTTCGCTGTACCTTCTCAAGTACATATCCAGAAGCGGAAATACATCCGCTGGTGTGCCATGCAAAAGACAGAGAATTGGCAAGCGACATTGGAAAACACGCGATGACCCACCTGTGCA